>CAFBQP010000204.1_pt1 | contig 3292 bp, 4 predicted proteins | sample 7270011 | NCBI WGS metagenome assembly CAFBQP01 (sample SAMEA6814178, study PRJEB35770) | uncultured Acidimicrobiales bacterium | biome: Freshwater; feature: Freshwater reservoir; material: water | place: Czech Republic | collected 2016-11-09 | depth 30m m | reverse complement strand
GATGAACTCAGCGTTCGATTACACCCGACTACCTCACGCGCCGGTCGTCGTCGGCGCCTCGGTCGTCGTCGTCGGCGCCTCGGTCGTCGACGTTGTCGTCGTGGTGAGTCGGGTGGCAATCCCGATCTTCACGTCACCGCCGGTCACCTTGCCCGCACAGATGCTCGCAAGCAGGAACGGGATTTCCGGGCTCTCGTCGATCAAGTCACTCGAGATGGCCCCAGGAACGAGGCCGACGGAACCACTCGAACCGAACGGCCCGGAGTTGCCGAACAGCTCGTCGGCAAGCCCGGTGTCGCCGAACACCGGATCCAGGAACAGCGGTGAGTTATAGCCGCACGTGACGTAGTTGTACTGGTTCGACGAGCCGTTTGCCGGTCGCGGAGAGGCCGGCGCCTTCGCAACTGCTCGCTTCAGGGCGTCACCCAGACCGGCGGGCATCTTTGCACCGGCGAGGTTCACCGACTGCAGGATCGGCGCGGTAGGGTTGGGTGCCTCGATATGGGTGTACGGACCGCACATCGGAACGAACGAAACTCGATCGCCCTTGTCGTAGTTCCGGTTGTAGTTCGTGTCGATCACCACAGCGATTCCAAATCCCGAGATGTTCTGCTGCTGCGAGGCCGAAAGCTTGGGAACCGACCGAAGGCCGCCGCCGTAGAACGCGCTCAGGAAGATACCCAAGTAAAACTGGTAATAGTCGTTGCACGGCTCGAACCCTTGGTTCGGGTACCGGCGCGCATCGGCTGAGGAGTACGTGACCAGCCCAAGCCACTGGCGCGGGTCCGAGTACAGGTCGCAAAAATCCGCAGGCCCGGTCGGCGGTGCGTCGCCGGAAACGTGCACCGCACGCGGAGCGCCGGCGGCGAGCAGGCCCAGACCACCATCGTTGCAGTCACCGCCGAAGCCGGCAACGAGACCGTTGTTGAACGAGATGTTGACACCGTTCGGGAACAGGACGTTCTTACCCGAGTCCTTGAGTTTGCCGGTGGACCCACCGATCCCGAGGCCGAGGCTGTCGTTGGACTTCAGCGTGAACTCAAGCTTCTTGTAGGGCTGGATTGCGGAGCCGGTTGAACCGGATCCGCTGAGATTCGCGGTGAAGCAAGCGGTGAGCACCAAAGCTGCGGCAACAACCACCGAGCCCATGATCGCAAGGCGAGAACGACGGGTCTTCATGAAATACTCCTCCGGGGCGCGCTGGAGCGCAGGTTCCACTACTTTACGCTAGCGAAGCGCAAGAGAGGCAGGGCGGATGCTTGACCCGGCCACATCGCAGCCAGGCCACTCAAACGGCGCCAAGGGCCGGGTGCCGGAACTCCCGAAGCAAAGGGCTCGCCGGGACCTGCGGAGTGGGCACGACGGGACGGATTTCAAACCCTGTGCAACGCCGACTTTCCCAAGTGGAAATCAAACAGGTGATCCAGCAGGACCGAGCCGGCGACTCGATCAAGACGCTCGCCGGTCGGTTCGAGGTCCACAGGACCACCGTCATGACGCATCTCACGCAGACCGGCATCGTCCGCCGACGCGTGGTCCGCAAGATGACCGACCAATCCGTTGCCGTGGCCGCGGCGCACTACGCAACGGGCGCCTCGCTGGCAGTTGTCGCGAGCGCGTTTGGTGTACACGAACGGACGCTGGCGAGGGAGTTCCGCCAAGCCGGTGTATCGGTTCGACCCCGACGAGGTTGGCAGCCTTGATCGTGGCGAGTGCTTGAGGCTCGTGCCCCGGCGGGGTGCCCCAGACGGCGCTGATGGGGCGTGCCTCAAGCCGCGGGACGGCACCGGCCGAGATAGAGCCGACACCACCCGAACCACGACGCCCTGCCGCACGCTCACCCGGCCCAGCAGCGTTGTAATGCGCTCCACCCCAACACTCGGGAGCTCCCTCTTGCCGAGCGGCAGCTCGGCAAGAGGGCGAGAGGTTGCCGCCCACCACCGAGCGTGGCACAATTGTAGCCATGAGCACCGAAGCACTCCGAACCGTGAAGGACCGATTCTCCGAGTACGTCGACCGGGTGGAACTCGAGCACGAACGCGTCGTCGTCACCCGCAACGGTCGCCCCGCCATCGTGCTCATCAGCACCGACGACCTAGCGAGCCTCGAGGAAACCATCTCGGTGCTCAGCGACTCCGACGCCGTCCGAGCGCTCCAGACCGCCGAAGCCGCGGTGGCGACGGGTGACGTCGTGCGCGGGGTCGACGCCGTCCGCGCCCTGCGTCCGCCGAGACAGCGTTGACCTCGGTCGCGTACGAACTCGTCGGCGCCGGACCGGCTGCCCGGGCGATCGCCGAGGAACTTCCCGAAGCAGTAGCCGCCGCGGTGATCGACTTCCTCACCGGATCGCTGATCGACAACCCACGCCGAGTCGGCCGAGAACTCCGCAGCGAACTCGCCGGAATCCACAGCGCGCGGAGGGGCACGTTTCGCGTCCTCTATCGGATCGACGAGCATCGGCATGAAGTCATCGTGCTCAGAGTGGATCACCGACGCGACGTGTACAGAACCTGAGACTCCAGCGGTCAACTCGTCTGATCTGTGCGCGTCCCCTACCGCGGGATCGGTGAGCCTCGGCACTGATCGCGCTTATCGAAATTCCCCAGATGTGCAGCTCTCGGAGATTCACATGAGTGGGATCAGCAAGACCTCGGTACGGGATCTCGACACTTTCGTGTCGTCTTTCAAACCCTGACCCGGAGCAGGAAGAACGCGCCAGATCGTTGTGAAATCGACAACAACGAGTGGGCACGACGGGACTCGAACCCGGGACCTCCACCGTGTCAAGGTGGCGCTCTAACCAACTGAGCTACGCGCCCTTTCGGGAGACCGAACGCTATCACCGTCTGCCCGCACTACTGCAGGCGGAGCGACACCTCGTTGGCCATCAGCCTGCCGCGGCGGGTGAGCACCACCCGTTCGGCCTGCACCTCGATGAACTCCTCGAGTCCCTCCTCGGCCAGCACCCCCCGGGGCACACCCTCCCGGGTGCGCAGGGCCAGTTGCAGCCCCTCTATCCGCCTCGTGGCGGCGTCGAGGGTCTCGCCCGCGGACTCGGGGGACTCCCCCGCGGCCGTCAGCTCGATGTATCGCTCGGGGGTTCGCACGTTCCACCAACGCCGGCCGGATTCGTGCGAGTGCGCTGCGCAGCCGAAGCCCGCGTAGTCCGCCTGCGCCCAATACAGACGGTTGTGCCGGGACTCATGGCCGGGCCGGGCCCAGTTCGACACCTCGTAGTTCGCGAGTCCGGCCGCAGCGAGCAGGTCGTCGGCCAGTTCGTACTTGTCCGCCT
>CAFBQP010000203.1_pt1 | contig 3428 bp, 3 predicted proteins | sample 7270011 | NCBI WGS metagenome assembly CAFBQP01 (sample SAMEA6814178, study PRJEB35770) | uncultured Acidimicrobiales bacterium | biome: Freshwater; feature: Freshwater reservoir; material: water | place: Czech Republic | collected 2016-11-09 | depth 30m m | reverse complement strand
TGAGACACCTCGTTTCGAACAATCACAGATCGCATTTTGTTCTGCATGAAGTGTAGCTTGCTCGTGTTCATCTCGAACAATAGAGATATGTGGACAACCGGGAAGAAATCCATTATATCCTTGAGATACAATTCGATTGTTCTTCACTAGCAAACATCCAACTTGAAGACGTTCACATGGGCTTCTGGTAGAAGTACTTTGCACAATTTCTTTAAAGTATTGGTCCCAAGATGGTCTATTCATTTTTTATATTGAATATCAAAATCTTTATATGAATATGGCAGACAAAGTGAGTGGGCTTTACCCTACAAAGTTTTCGTACCTGTGCCGTACCTGTTCCACACTTGTTCCGTACCTTTTCCACACTTGCTCCGCACCTGTTCCGTACCTTTGATTTATTCACTTTTCTATTCTCATTTTTAGTCGTTTTTCTACTTTTTTATTTTTTAGACGTACCTGTTTTGTTGTACCTGTTTAGAACTCTTTAAGGACGAAGCTGATGTCGTCTGCCTGATTGCCGAAAAGCTTGCGGCTCTTCTCGACAAACTCCGTCAAGAGCTCCGCATTGGACTTTCCGGACATCACCAGCTTCGCCAAGTCCTCATCGGTGTAGCAGTCGTGGACGCCATCCGATGCCACGAAGACCATGCGGCGACGAGCGGTGGGAAGATCCTTGACGAGGAACTCCTTTACCTCCATCTCGGCAGACACTCCCACCTGATGACCCGCGAAGTCGCCGAAAGATCGGGTGACCGCTAGGCGAACTTGCTTGCCGTACTTGTTGCTGTCCGGACCAACGAGGTAGCCACCATAACCGTCATCCTTGGTAGTTCCCTTGTTGATTCGGGACTGCGCAGCGTACTCCGGCGAAGACGTGTACGCCAGATTCGCTTTGCGCCACTCAGCCAGACGAGCCTCGACCTGCGCCTTCAACTCGAGATTGGCGGGATTCTTCTGCAGCTCGCCATTCTTGGCATGATACGCCACGAGTTTATCGTAGGCGACCTTCTGCGGCGAGCTGAGGAACGCCTCCTGTGTGGCAGTGATGCGCTCGAGACACGTCTGTGCGCTTGCCTTCAGTGCCTCATTCTCCGGATCTTTGGCGAGTGCGGCGAGCGCGGTTCCATGATCCTCTCGGGCGAATGTCGCGACGATTGCCGCGGGCGTGTAGAAAGGAAGGCTTCCATCCTCAGCATACATGCGCACGTACTGCGAATCGTGGTCGGCGCGGCTTGTGTCGTAGCAGAGCTGTCCTGTGAATGCGCCAGTCTGGCGACGAGCCTCGAGACGGGCATACTCCGCGCGATTGCTTCCGCCGTGGTCTTCCGTGCCGTCGAGAATCGTGATCTTGCCGTCCTCGCTCTCGAGGAAGATCTTGCCGCCTGAATCTCCGACCCAGCCGAACACGACTTTCTCGTCTTGCTTCTTGTCGTCGTCGCCTTCGAGGTGGAACACGACCGTGCTTGTCGTGCCACCACGGACCAACTCGCGGGTGTATGATGACTTCGGCACACCATTCTCGTCCGCAAATATGTCCGCGTCCATGAAGAATCTCTGACGAAGACGCTCGTGAAGCGCCGGTCCATACGTCGGGAGGTTCGCGACAAACTCGCGGAGCCCACCAGCCTCGATTGCCGCATTGATGTCCGCTTCCATCGTGATTGCGCAAAAGTCGGCTGCGAGCTTGCCCTTCTCCACGCCGTGACCGTCGTTGACGAGCGCCCATACTTTCCCACCACTGCGTTGGTGGTCCTGACCGTTGTAGCTTGATTTCTGTTGCAGTGCGCCGGTAAACTCTTACATTTCGAATCTCTCGAAAAAGGGGGTTTGCTTAGAGTAGTTAAGCATCAGTTCAATTTTTTGCTAGTATAGGGCTAGCTCGGCTAAACTGATAGCGGTGGGTCAAAGTATAGATATAAAAAGATTTTCATTTTCTAGATGCTTAGATGGTACTGTTCATACGACCTCGCACGCCATTTTGGAAGTAATTTAGATGCATTTCAACAAATGTCTCTGCATAGTTACCTGATTTATGAAGAGGGCTCTCCTCAGGAATAGTGTGAATCCAATTAACATAGTAATGATTCAGGAGGGCAGGCGAGCGAGTCCAATAGAAGCTGAGGATGCCAACACGATGAAGAGCGTAGTGGCAAATCGACTTAATATGAGGTACATCCATCCAGTATCTAGCTGGAATTTCATGACCATCGCATGACACGATTTCATCACCATCCTCACTGAGCTGAATGGGCATCTCCTGTGCTAGACCATTTGTTTGATCCTTACGATCAATCTTTTTTTCGACTCTCGAGTCATACATCCAATCATTGATTTCATCTAGGATAACATCGCCATAGAAGAGGAACACAGAGGCAGCGGCGACACCAAGAGCAGCAGTAATTTCGATAGCCATTTTTATTGCTTAGATACCTATTGTTGACTGATTTCTTTTCAATTTGATTTTATTTAGAATAATCTAGTTCTATTACTTTATATAGAACTATATTAAGGCGTCCATTTAGAAACATAGGCACTGGCACGCTCCATAAATTTTTTGCCTTTTTCGTCGCCAGTTTGGTGTTTTTTTGTTTTAACGTGTTTCTTCATCTTTGATAAATCAACAATAAGACCGCACTCGCAAAAAACAGGTAAATCATGTTCTACGAGTATCAATGGATCACGTACATTGAGAGCCTTATTTTGATCTGTTTCGTGTGTTTTTAAAGCAAGTTCGATTACAAACCCATCTCTGGGTGTAACACCAAAAGTAGAACCCGAATAAGCTATAACATCATATATATTATTGTAAATATGAGCCTTACTTGTTGTTATATCTTCGTCCTTTCTTGGAACTAAATAAGTTATATATTTACCTCCTCCTTTTGGTCTATTTGTACGATATACTTTAAATATTTCGCCATTTTCTAACTTAAATGTCCAAAGACGGCACGGTGCATCCTTCATTTCATATTTTGTACTAAGATACTTAACATCATCCTCTATCGATACGATCTGACACATAGGTTCATCCGGACCCAATAGTATTTCAAGTTTTGAATCGAGTGGAATAATACTTAATAAATCTGAATTTTTAAGAATCTTATGTTCTCCAACATACCAACCTTCCGGCCAATAAACTAGGTTTTGTCTATCTTTTTCTAGACCAGCTTGACTTTCAATTAACTTTTTCAAATCATCAACATGTAATTTTGTGTCAATATCTACTTCTATTTTGGCACCTGACATTGTAATAATTTGAATATGTCTTTTAGCACCTCCTGTTTGACCAAAGTGTTTCTGTAATTGCATGAAAGGCTTTTTTGCCATTTGCAAAACCTGTTTTTGGCTTAAATGCTGATTCTTCTGGGCAAATAATTGAACGAATTGTTTCCATTGAGTTTCACTCATTCTTTCTATATATATATATA
>CAFBQP010000167.1_pt1 | contig 4720 bp, 4 predicted proteins | sample 7270011 | NCBI WGS metagenome assembly CAFBQP01 (sample SAMEA6814178, study PRJEB35770) | uncultured Acidimicrobiales bacterium | biome: Freshwater; feature: Freshwater reservoir; material: water | place: Czech Republic | collected 2016-11-09 | depth 30m m | reverse complement strand
CTGCTCGGCGCCTCACGGTGCGAACGACGGTCATATCTCGCTATCCTCGGGGCCGCTCCATGGGGAGTGGTGTAACTGGCAACACAGCAGATTCTGGTTCTGTTATTCAGGGTTCGATTCCTTGCTCCCCAACTCGACCGCCGTGGCGGTCTTCAGGAAGTGCGTTCCGCGAAGCGCAGCGGTTGGCTCACCCGGGCCCTGCTGTTACCATCGAAACGCGCTACACGGTCCCTTCGTCTAGCGGCCTAGGACTCCACCCTCTCAAGGTGGCGGCACGGGTTCGAATCCCGTAGGGACTGCCAAGCACGCTGAGGTTCCCGAGAGAACCCTTTCGGCGGCCAGGATCAGTGGGCAGCACTCGAAGGGCGATGTCCGTCGTCGCCGTTTCCCCGGCCCCGCTTCACGAGGATCAACGTGGCTGTGAGCAATGCGATGCCGGACACCACGAGCACACCAGGCGCCTTCAGCGAATCGCCGAACCAGCGAGCCACGGCGAACGTCAGGTACCCGAGGAGGCCGATCGCTCCGAAGCCGGTGAACTCGAACTCGAAGCGGTGCACGATTGCGCCGTAGCCGAGCACTGCGATGGCAATGACCAGTCCGACCACCGGAGCCCAGCGGCCGAACGGGCCCGACGTGATGGCCGGCCCGACCAGGACACCCGCCAGGCCGAGCAGGGTCGCGGTCGACCTGGGTGGGACGAGATCGAAGTGGGCGAGGACGAGCCAGAGCGCACTGATTGCAACCGTGGTGAGCCCGACTGCTCCCGGCCCGCCCCACCAGCCCATCGCTGCATCGACGGCAATGAGGATCCCGATCATCGTGGTGGCGTGCTGGGCCGGGCGATCCCGGAGCGCCCAGAGCACCCCGCTGAACACGGCGGTGAGCAGCCCGATACTGATGGCGACGGGTTCGCCGCGCCAACCGAAACCGAAGGTGCCGAACACCACGTTGGTGACGATGGCGAAGGCGCCCGTAGAGAGCAGGAGCACGATGGCCCTCAGCCGCCGGATCACGGCCTCGTCCTCGTGCCGCATCAGAAGCCCGACAACGAGGAACAGAGCAGACAGCCCACCGAGAAGTCCGATGCGGCCGGGTTGTCCGATGTCGTCCCATGCTCGCCCGACGAGAAAGCTAACACCCACGAGGGCGAGCACGGATCCGAGGTAACCGATCGCCTCGACCGCAGGTGTCGCAACACGACGCGGCCGCCCGTCGGCCGTGAGGGCCTCGACAGCCTCCGAGGCCTCGGAGGCAAGGATCGAGTCCGCTGTCTCGGTCGTGATCTGCCCGCGGGCCGCGGCCCTCGTCAGCGCACCACGGAGGTCGGTCGGTGCCACGTGGCCGCTGTGTCGCTCTGCGGGTTGTGTCGGCACCCCATCAGCACGACGCCCCGGCAGGCGGTGACGTGCCATCGATACGCCGAACACGATCAGGGCGATCACCACCAGAAGTCCGAGCCCAACCGTCATCGTGATCCTCCCGGGGGTGTAGCGCGATTAGCGACGGTGCGATCATTGCCGCGATCGGGGCCGGTGGACAGGGTCTCACGGCCTCTTCAGCGGGCCGAATGGTGCCGCTCGGTGCACACCGATGCAGCGCATCGATCAGGCCCCCGACGTGAGGACGGCGTACCCGTCGGCAGTGCACTGGACGTCGTCCTCGATACGTACCCCGATACCGCGGAGGTGCTCGGGAACGGTCTCGTCATTGGCCTGCAGATACAGGCCCGGCTCGATGGTGAACACCATGCCCGGTACGAGAGTCCCCGCTCGGTACTCGGCAGCAATCACCTGACAGTCGTGCACGTCGAGACCGAGATGGTGCGACGTCCGGTGCAGCGTGTACCGGCGGTGCAGCATCGTGTCGGGGTCGAGTGCCTCGGCACGCTGCCCGGGCCGGAACACGCCGAGATCAATGAGGCCATCGACGAGTGTCGCCCATGCAACATCCTGTGAGTCGTGAAACGAGCTCCCCGGCCTGATGGATGCGATTGCTGCATCGTGGGCAGCCTGCACGATGTCGTACACGGACTGCTGTGCGCCCGTGAACGCGTCGCCCGTCGGGTAGGTGCGGGTGATGTCGGCCGTGTAGTGGTCGGTGCCCTCGACTGCTGCGTCCACGAGCACGACATCGCCGTTGCGCACCGGTCCGTCGTTGCGATGCCAGTGCAGGATGCAGGAGTGCGGTCCGGCCCCGACGATGGGCCAGTAGCCGGGCCCGTTGCCGGACGCGGAGCACCGGCGCAGAAACGTTCCCTCGAGCCAGCGCTCGCCACCCTCACGTATGGCCTCGGGGATGGAGGCCCGCAGTTCGGCATGACCGAGCAGGCTCGCGGCTGCTGCTGCGCGCAGGCTCTCAACCTCGAACGCATCCTTGACGAGGCGCAGGCGCGCAACGGAGCGCGAGACCTCGGTGTCGAACGCTGCATCATCGGGCACGGTGTAGGAAGGTGGCATCGCGGCGAGGGCGCGCACGGTGATCCCGAGCCGGAGGGCGAGTTCTTCGGGCTCGACCTGCGGCCCGGCCCACAGCGGGCTCCGGGACGGATCGGTAAACCACTCGATCTCGCCGAGGCGGTGCGGGGCGTGGACGAACAACTCGGCATCGCCGGCTGGATGGATGACGAGGACGGCGTCGGGCTCCGCTGCACCGCAGAGGTAAATGAAGTCGCTGTGCGCGCGGAATGAGTAGGTGGTGGTGGAGTTCCGCGTTACTTCATGTCCGGCCCGGATCACGATGGTGCGATCGGGGAACTGGGACGAAAGACGCGCCCGCCGCTCCTGCCACGCGCCCGCACGCGGGTCCTGTGCGGGGGTTTCGCGCACCACGGCTGCCCAGCCGCCGGAGAGGAAGCGGAGAAGTGGTTCGGGTACCGGGTTGGCGGTTGCCATGACCGGAACGGTACCGGTGGGCACGGGGCCCCGGAGCCATTCACGGCTGCCACGCGTAACCTACGCACATGGCCGAACCGATCCGTTTCTATCTCGATCCCCGCTGCCCGTGGTGTTGGCAGACCTCCAAATGGGTGCGTCGCCTCCACGAGATCGGCGAGGTAGAGGCAAGCTGGGGTCTGTTCAGCCTTGAGGTGGTCAACTTCACCCGACCGATCGAGGAGTTCGATGTGCTCTCGTCCATCGCGGCGCCGTCGCAGCGCACCTTCGCTGCAGTCCGCGACGGCCTCGGTCAGGATGCGGCGAGCAAGTATTACGAGACCCTCGGGCACCGGTACTTCGAGCTTGAGCAGGACCTGCAGCAGGAGACCACCATCAAGGGGGCGCTCAGCGACGCCGGGATCGACACCGCGTATCTCGATCGTGCACTTGCGGACCCGGCCACGTGGGAGACCGTGCTCACCGAGCACCATGATCTCGTGAACAACTCCAGCTCGTTCGGTGTCCCCACCATCCGGCTCGACGGCGGCTCCGGCCCGGCCATCTTCGGTCCGGTGATCTCAAACATGCCGGCGAACGACGACGATGCGGTCAATCTCTGGAAGAGCGTGGCGTGGCTGACTCGTTACGAGAACTTCAGCGAGCTGAAGCGCAATCGAACGATCGATCCCGACCTCCAGATGTTCCGCTCGTACATGGCGAAGCAGAAGAAGTAGTCGGCCTGCGCGGCAGGATCAGGTCTGCCAGGGGATGACGGTGGTTGCCGCCTCCTCGAGGTGCGACACCCACGCCTCGGCGGATCCCGGCTCGTTGAGTGGGAGGATCACGAACTTCGAGGTACCGACGTCCACGAAGCGCCGTACCAGTGCCCCGAGCTGTTCCCAGTTGGACGGGATGAGCTCGTTGATGTCGGCGAGATCGGGTCGACGCGTGCGCAGGTTCTCGAGCACGGCCGGCGGGACGTCGCCGTTCGCATAGGGGATGAGCACGCCGTAGTGCTCGTCCTCGATCTCACGGTCGTGCTGACGGGCAACCTCCTCGATGACGGACCGTGCCTTCTCGACGTCCGCCGGCGTGACGAACGACGGGAGCCAGCCGTCTGCGAGCCGGCCGACACGCTTGAGCTCGGAGGGGGCGATCCCGCCGAGCCAGACATCCGGCGGGCTCTGTCTCGGCTTGGGCTCGACACGCAGGTCCTCGTAGTGAAAGAAGCGTCCGGAGTGGTTGACGCGTTCTTGGGTCCAGCACGCCCGCATCACGGTGAGGGCCTCGTCGAAGATCGCTGCGCGCTCGGTGCGCTCCACCCCGAACGCCTGCTGCTCGTGGCCGTCGGCAACCCCGAGCCCGAATGCCGGGAGCAGACGCCCACCCGACATTCGATCGAGGGTGGCAAGTTCCTTCGCGAGGATGACGGGGTTGCGCCCCGGCAGGACCATCACGCTCATGCCGACCTTGAGTTTCTTCGTGCGACCTGCTGCGTAAGACATCGCCACGAGTGGGTCCGGTGCAGCACCGCCGATGCGTTCAGAGAGCCAGAGCGAGTCGAAGTGCAGGCGCTCGAGCGCATCCACCACGGTGCCGAAAGACTCGTCGTTGAGGCCGGTGCGGACACCGAGGCCATAACCAATGCGGATCTTCATGATGTGGGGTCAGTTCCTCGCGAGGCGTTCGAGGATGTCGGCGGTCTCTGCCGGCTTGGACGCGAAGGGTGAGTGGTCGGTCTCGAGCGTGACGACGTTCTGGCAGCGGACGGACATCGCCCTCTGGTGCTCGATCGGGATGGCCCCGTCGAGCGTGCACTCGACATAGGTAGAAGGGATGGTTTT
>CAFBQP010000166.1_pt1 | contig 4841 bp, 4 predicted proteins | sample 7270011 | NCBI WGS metagenome assembly CAFBQP01 (sample SAMEA6814178, study PRJEB35770) | uncultured Acidimicrobiales bacterium | biome: Freshwater; feature: Freshwater reservoir; material: water | place: Czech Republic | collected 2016-11-09 | depth 30m m | reverse complement strand
TGATCGGGATTCGCCGGATTGGCCGGCGTGGTAACGCCGCGTACTCCGGGCTGCGAGATTCCGTCTTTGAACCCGAAGTGTTCGTGGCCGGGCTGATCGACACGCACCGATCCTTGTTGGCTCCACAACACCTTCACGCCGAGTTGCTTTGCGAGCGCAAGCTGTTGGTTCACCAGATTGGTGAGGTCTGCAGCGGTGTCTGCCGCGAGGATCAACAACGCGTGTGCGCGCCGCTGGAACGGGAGGGGCCAGTTCGACGGAGCACTCGCCCCCACATCACCGAGCTGTGGTGCGCGAGCCGGCATGCCGTTGCGGAACTCCTGCGGGAACAGCGAGAGGTCGGTGCTATTCACCTTGAGCGCGGTGAGCCCCGCGTGCGTGAACGCCACGTTCATCCAGGTGGAGGTGAGCAACGAGGTTTGTGCACCGGCGCGTTGTGCCACGGCACGACGCGCACTGTTGAACGCCGTCACTTCGGCAGCGGATGCAATCTGCGTACGCACGGACTGGACCCACGAACGACCGGCGGCAGCGGTAGGGAACGTGAGCGCCAGAAGGGTCTGGTTGTCCTTGTTGAACCCGCCGAGGACGTTGCCCTGAATGTCGCTCAGGTTGAGCGGCGGGGGCGTGGGAGCAGGCGGCGGGGGCGGAGGGGTCGCCGTTGCCGCCCCAGCGGGGGCTGCGCCTGCAAGCACGGCGGGCGCCCCGAGCGCTGCGGTTGCCGAACCGAGCCCGACGAGGAACTGACGACGGTTGGGACGGGGTGAGGATGGGGTGTTGGAGGTGGTGCTGCTACTCATAGTGAGAACAGATGCTCTCACGGTGAGTTTCAGACTCCTTGAGAGTTTGCTGGGAACTTGCTGGGGGCCGGTGGTCGGTCTCTCCTCGGTGCCGGGAGCAGATCGCAGGCCCGTACAGTTTTCTGGGTGCGAGCCGATATGACGACCCTTCTCGGCACCGTGCGCCTCCCTCGGGCGAGAAGGGTTCGTGTCGGATGCGTAGCCGTGCTTGTGGCCGTTACAGCGGTCGCGACGGCGTGTGGATCCTCGAGCAAGTCGACGAATTCGACGAACTCGACCAGCACCTCAACGTCGGTCCCGAAGCCCACGGCGCAGCCCGCATCGCCCGACGGCGTGGGTTCGACCGACCCGGCACTTGCCGATCCTGTCGGCACGTTGATCATCCGGGACGTCCCGATGGAGTTTTCCTTGCAGGACGATGACCTCGCCGGCACCGGGCGGACTGATCTCGACAAGGCTGCGGCAGATGCGGGCTTCGACGGCGCCAAGCGGTTCCTCGAGGAGGCTGGCTTCGAACGTGAGTACCAGCGGATCTGGACCACGAACAACTTCGGGTCGACGATCTACATCCGCATCGCCGAGTTCGCTGCGCGCAACGGTGCGCAGCTCTACTGTTCACGGCTCGCAGAGATCGTGCGAGCGAAGACCTCCACCCCGGAGGCGTTCGCGGTGGACGGTGTGCCGAGCGCGATCGGTGTTCGTGGTACCGACCGTGATGGTTCGGCTAGCGCAGTGTTCGCCGTCAAGGACAAGCGCTGTGTCGAGGTGCTCTGGGGCGGGACGAACGATGTGCCGGCGGCCGAGCAGATTCGCAAGGCGACTGAGCTGTTCAACCGGCAGTACGCAGCGCTGTAGCTACCGCTTGCGCGGTTCGTGGAAATACGTGCCGGGCTTGCGCAGCGGCGGCGAAATCTCCTTGACGTTGCCGCACACGTAGGTTTCCGCAAGCCGACCGCGCGCACCCTTGGGGAGACGCTTGTCCCCCGTCGGCACGAGGAATCCCTCGGCCTTCAGAATGCGCTTGCGGAAATTTGCAGCATCAAGCTTCTCGTTCCACACGGCCTCGTACACCTGGCGCAGCTCGCTGAGTGTGAACGTGGGGGAGCAGAAGTGCGTTGCCAGTGGTGTGTGCTCGATGAGTTGGGTGACGACCTTGAGTGCATCGTCGAGGATCTGTCCGTGGTCGAAGGCAAGCAGGTGCTCCCGATTCGGCTTCGCCAATGCCTGGGCGTTGCGGGCAAGCACCTCGTACACCGGGTACACCGCCGCCGTGGCAGCGTCGCTGCCACCGGTGGGCTTGTCGAGATTGGCAACGAGCGCTGCAAAGGCGACGGAGACGACACGCTGGCGGGGGTCCCGGTATGGGGCGCCGTACGCCCCCACTTGCACGAGGTCGGCGGAATCGATGGCGAGTGCCGTCTCTTCCTGCAGTTCTCGCACGGCGGCCTCCAGAAGGTCCTCATCTGGCTTCACGAAGCCGCCGGGGAGTGCAAGTGCCCCGAGGAACGGTGTGGCCCCACGGCGGATGAGGACGACGCCGAGTTCGTTGTGGACGAGCGTGAAGATCGCAATGTCGACCGTCACGGCGAACGGGGGAAAGTCGCGGGGATTGTGCGGTTCCGGGGGCATGGGGTGAGGCTATCTCAGGTGTGTTTGACAACAGATAGCCCGCAAACAGCTACTGACTCGCGACCGGCAGACCCCCCGAGACACGCGGGTGCGACGCAAGGTACGCCTGACCCTCGGCGCAGTCTGCCCGGAGGTCGCACCACCGGCACTGCGGCCCGGTGAGCCGTGGCGCCTGCTCGACACCGAGCGCCTGGTTTACCGTGACCCTCAGTGCGGTGAGGTACTGCTGCGCCCCTGCGGACACGAGCGGGACGTCCACGTCCACGGACTGCACCCTGCGCGACTTGGGGTGCAGCACCACCACGGTGTCCACGCTGGTTCCGCCGAGCCACAGCACAGCAGCGAGACGAGCCGCAACATTGCGGTCGGCATCCGGAGCCGCCACCGTGCCGAGCGAGACATACACGGTGGAGTCCACCGCTCCGGCCGGCCGAACGAGCAGGTCCGCGCTCGCGCGCAACGTGACCTCCTTGGTGATGCGTGCCTGCACCGCTCCGCGGTCCACCACTGATGGACCCGATACGTGCGGCCCGATCGATCGCCACGCAACGAGCCAGCGGAGTGCCTCGTCGGCCACGTCGAGACGGGCAATCCTCGGGAGCCCAGCGATCCAGTCCTGCACCCGTTGGAACTCGCGATCGGCGTCGGAGTCCTGGAGGAGCGATTGGACCGCGGCACGGACGGCATCGCGCGCGTCGAGTACACCGGTGCGCACCGCGGCGAGCCCAACCTGACGGGCCGCAAGAACGGACGACCACCCGGGCCAGTTGTTGCCCGCTGCCTGTGCGGGGCACATCCCGACACGATCTGCGGCGGTGTCGCCGATGCTCGTCCAACCATCCGGGAAACGCTCTGCGAGCAGCTTCATGGTGGCGAGCGTGGTCTTCACCCAGTCGCCGTCACGCCTCGGCATCGAGCTCCTCCTCGTCGAATGCGAAGGCGTCGGTAGGTGCATCGGCACCCGGTAGCGCGAGCCCGACGTGTGCGGACGGGCAGCGGTGGCGATCGGGGCAGGAACGGCACAGGGCCGATGGGCGTTCCTCCGGTTTGGCACCCGAGGCGAGATCACCGACGAGGAGCAACGCGTCGCACACCCATCTCGTAGCGGTTGCTATCGATCCTGGGTTCACGGGTGTGTCGACCAGTTCCCCGTGGGGGCTGTCGTGGTCCGGTGCGGCGGCCCACACACCGACTCGGTGCGGAGCGAAGCCATCGGCAGCAGCGACGAGGAACTGGTACCAACTGGTCTCGTTGAACGGGTTCCACGGCGTGCGGCCGGACTTCAGCTCGAGGACTGCCCTCGGGCGGTGTGGGCTTTGCGCCACGTGCGTGCCGAGTGAGATATCGGTGATGCCCTTCAGCACCACCCCGGGAACGCCGGAGGCACTCGGTGCGAGCGGCACGATGAGTTGCTCGCCCACGTGGACCTCCACCTGGTGCTTGGGCTCGCCCCACGAACGTGCGAAGCGGTCGGCCCGCAGCGTGATGGTGTGCCAGACGTCGTCGTCCAGTTCGGGGAGCGACTCGTTGCGCGCAACGTGATGCTCGAGCAGCGCCGCGCGCACGGCTTCGGTGTCCCCAGTCGGGTAGCGCCCCCAGAGGTGGATCCGTGCCGCACGCTCCACGAGGCGCCCGATGAGGAACAGTTCGTTCGTCGGGTCGAAGTCCGCGGCTGCTTCGGCCACCGCCCGCCGTGGGCACGAGTTGAGCAGTTCGATCCGGTGCTTGGCGAGGCGGAGCGGAAGGCGGTCCTCGGGAACACCACGCACCGCCTCACGGGCAGCGTCATGCAATTCGGCAGCGTCGTACGGCGACCGTTCGCCCTCGTGTTTGAGGCCCTGCAGCCATTGGGCAATCGTGGTGGACACGACCGCAGGCTAACGAAGGGGTGTCAGACCGCGAGCAGGTCTCGGGCGCCGGTGTCCGACGAGGGGTGGCGCAGCTTGCTCATGGCACGTGCCTCGATCTGGCGGATGCGCTCACGGGTGAGGTTGAAGTGTTCGCCAACCTCTTCGAGCGTGCGCGGCTCGCCGCGGTCCAGCCCGAAGCGAAGCTTGAGGATTTCGCGCTCGCGATCGTCCAGCGGGGCGAGCAGACGGTTGATCTCGTCGGGAAGCAGCGCTGTGGCAGCAACCTCGAACGGGGACTCGGCCGAGCGGTCCTCGACCACGTCGCCGAGTTCGGCATCGCCGTCCTCGCGGAGCGGCTCGGACAGCGACAGCGGCTCGGCTGCGAAGCGAAGCGCCTCGGTGACTTTGTCCTCGGGCATCTCGACTTCTGCTGAGAGCTCTGCGAGCGTGGCCGGACGACCGAGCTTGAGCTCGAGGCGGGCACGTGCCTTCTGCAGACGGGCGAGGGTGTCGCCGGCGTGGACTGGCAGACGAATAGTGCGTCCGGTATTCGCAATGCCAC
>CAFBQP010000136.1_pt1 | contig 6433 bp, 4 predicted proteins | sample 7270011 | NCBI WGS metagenome assembly CAFBQP01 (sample SAMEA6814178, study PRJEB35770) | uncultured Acidimicrobiales bacterium | biome: Freshwater; feature: Freshwater reservoir; material: water | place: Czech Republic | collected 2016-11-09 | depth 30m m | reverse complement strand
CGTATTTTCGGGGACTGCTGCCGTCTCTTTCCTCTGGGCGCGCACCTTGCCGATGTCAAAGCCCTTCTTGTCGAGCAGAGCCACCGCGTCGTCGTACGTCAGGTTGGCGAGGTCCGGCATCTCGATGAGCGTGGTGCCCGGGGCCGGGTTGTAAGTGATGGTGACCTTGCTGCCCTCGTCGACTACCTGGTCCGGCGTGGGGTCCTGCTCGTAGACGACGTCGTCGGCCACGCCCTCTTTCTCGACTGCCCGCACGTCGGGGATCAGGTTGGCGTCGAGCAGTTTCTTCTGCGCATCGGCGAGGGTGAGGCCACGCACCTCGGGAACCTGCGCCTCGCCAACGGCCGCGCCGCCCGGCTCGCGGTTGGACAACACGTTGAACAGCACCACGCCGCCTGCCGCGAAGAGGGCAAGGATGAACAGCGCCACGATGATGACGCCGCCCGTGCGCCGTTGGCGCGGGGGCGGGTAGCCGGGCTGCGGCGGGGCGTAGCCCTGCGCGACGGTGGGGGGCATATTCGCGCCTGCCGGAATGGGCTGGTACGGGGATGGCGCGCGTCGTGGTTCGGGTGCGCCGGTGGGCATCGATCGCGGTGCGGCGGCGCCGCCGAGGGCGACCGGGTTCGGTGCGGGTGCTGTCGCCTGGCCGCTGCCTGCGGTGGCACCGTTTCCATTTCCTGCCGGGCTGTTGAGCGCGGCCACTGGCTGGCCGTCCTTGAAGCGGCGAAGGTCGTCGCGCAGCACGTCGGCAGTCGGGTAGCGGTCGTCGGGGCTTTTGAGCAGCAGCGTGTGCACGATGGCGTCGAAGTCCTCGGGTACGTCCGGTACCAGCTCGCTGAGCCGCGGCGGCTCGCTGTGCACCTGCTTGTACGCGATTGCCACGGGATTCTCGCCCGTGAACGGCGGGCGGCCGGTGGTGAGCTCGTACATCACGATGCCGAGGGAATACAGGTCGCTGCGCGGATCGGGCTGGGCGCCCTGCGCCTGCTCGGGCGAGAAGTAGGTGGCGGTTCCCATCACCGAACCCGCCTGCGTGAGGTCCTGCTCGGCGGAGGAGTTGAGCGCCCGGGCGATCCCGAAGTCCGCCACCTTCACCCGGCCGTCGTGACCGACGAGGATGTTCGCCGGCTTGATGTCACGGTGCACGACACCGTTGCGGTGGGCGAACGCAAGGGCCGAGGCCACCTCGATGGCCACGTCGGTGGCCTGCTGCGGGGTAACCGGGCCGTTGCTGCGCAGCACCTCGGCGAGCGTGCGCCCGGCGATGAACTCCATCGCGATGAAATATGTGGAGCCGTACCGGCCCCAGTCGTACACACCGACGATGTTCGGGTGGTTGAGGTTTGCGGCGGACTGGGCCTCGCGGCGGAAGCGCTCGACGAACGACGGGTCTGCCGCGAACTCGGGGAACAGCACCTTGATGGCGACCGGTCGGTCGAGCAGGAGATCCCGCGCGAGGAACACGTCGGCCATGCCGCCGCGGCCAATTCGCTGTTCTAGCTCGTAACGGTCGTTGAGAACCGGCCGCTGTGTGGACGACATGGTGTGTCGAATCTAGCCAGTTCAGCGGGAGTGGACGTGGCGCGGGGCGCAGGGCCCTGCGCGGCTGCCGCCTACGGGTTCAAGACTGCGTAGCTGAGGAGTTGGTTCGCGATGGGTCCGGCGAGCCGCCCGCCGGTCCCGGCCGAGATCACGGCATTCACTCCCTTGAGCATGACGGTGACGACCACCTGGGGGGCCTTGGCGGGCGCAAAAGCCGTGATCCATGCGTGCGAACGCTGTTCCTGCCCCTTCGGATTGAGCTGAGCGGTTCCCGTCTTTGCAGCAACCTGAATGCCGTTCGACAGGCTGAAACGGCCCTGCGCCGTCCCGTTGGGGCCCTTCACGACGCCGATCATCAGGTCCACCATCGTGTCGGCGACGGATTTCGTCATCGCCACCTTCCAGACCTTGGGCTTGGTGGTGGTGACGGAGGTGCCGTTGCGGTCTGTAGTGCGCCCGACGACGTACGGCGCCATCTCGTTGCCGCCGTTCGCGATCGTGGCCGTCACCATGGCGAGTGCGAGCGGGGTGAGTTGCACGTTCTCCGCGCCGAACCCGCGCTGCGCGAGCACCGGGACCTGGTCCTCGAAGCGCTCGCCCGAATCGCTGACGAAACTGGCTGCAGGGCTGGGCAGGTCGAAGGGAGGGGCCTCGTTGAGGCCGAAGTCATTGGCGCCCTGCACGAACCGGTCCCCGCCGAGCAGGACTGCAAGGCGGGCGAACGGCGTGTTGCAACTACGGCGGAACACCTCGCGCAGGTCTCCGCCACAGGACTTGCCGCCGTAGTTCTCGATCGGGTCGGTGGTCTGCGGGGGCAGGTACTCCCTCTCCTCCGCGAAGAGCGTCTCGGGCGAGGCAACGCCGGTCGTGAGTGCAGTGCTCGTGGTGATCAGCTTGAACGTGGAGCCCGGCATGTACCGCTCCTGGTACGCGTTCGCGAGGAGCGGCTTGCGCTTGTCGGCGAACAGCTTCTCGAGCTGCTTCGTCGCTTCCTTGGAGTTGTGTGTCGCGATCAAGTTCGGGTCGTACGTGGGCCACGAGTACATCGCGAGGATCGCTCCTGAGCGCGGGTCCATCATCACGATCGAGCCCTCGCGTTTGCCGAGCAGCTTGGCGGCGAGCCGCTGATAGTCCGCGCGGATGGTGAGGTACACATCGCCCGTCGGGTCCGTGCGGCCCACGAGGTCCCCGAGGTTGCGCAATGGAATGCCCTTGCCCGACAGCGTGTCGTTGAACACCCGCTCCACCTGCGACGCGCCGTTTGCGAGCGTGAAGTAACCCGTGATGTTGGCGAACAGCTCGCCGGCCGGGTACTCCCGCTGGTACTTGAACCGGTCACCCGGTTTCGCCGGGACCGTGCGCGCGATCACCACGCCATCGGCCGTGATGATGTTGCCGCGTGGCTTGTCGAACACCTGCTCCACCTGGCGTGTGTTCGACGGGTTCGCGTTCAGCTGCTTGGTCCTGAACATCTGTGGAATCTGCAGCGACACGAACAGTGCGAGGTAACACACCATGAGACCGATTGCGAGCTGACCGATGCGTCGGTTCACTGGCTGCCCCCCACGGACGTGCTGCTGGCGGGCTTTGCGGCGATCCGGTCGGCGCGCACGATCTGGCGGCGCAGTCTGCGCGCAGCGAGGCGCTCGCTCAGGGTGGGGAGGTCCGGAATCTCTCGGTTGCGTCGGGCAGCGGAGTCGGAGATGCGGATGAGCAGGCCGAGCAGCGCGAAGTTCGCGATAAGCGACGAGCCGCCGTAGCTCACGAAGGGCAGCGTGACACCGGTGAGCGGCAGCAGTCTCGTGACACCACCCATGATGACGAAGGCCTGAACACCGAGGATGGTGGTGAGCCCGGTGGCGAGGAGCTTCTCGAACGGTCGCTGCGCCTTCACGGCAACGGACAGCCCGGCGCCGATCATCAGCAGGAACGCGATGAGGATTGCCGTGGCGCCGACGAGCCCGAGCTCCTCACCGATCGCGGCGAAGATGTAGTCGTTCTGCACCGCTGGGATCTTGTTGGGCGATCCCTGTCCGAGGCCGGTACCGAACAGCCCGCCGTTCGCGAAGGCGAACCAGGCCTGGACCGCCTGGCGCCCCTTGTCCCCGGTGAGCGTGGTGCCGCCGAACTGGGACCACGGGTCCAGCCAGAGCGTCACACGGCTCTGCACGTTCGAGAACACGCGCCACGCGATCACCGCACCCGTGGCGAAGAGCACACCGCCCACGACGAGGAACGCTGCGCGTTCGGTGGCGACCCACAGGAGCACGACGAAGAGCGTGAAGAACAGCAGCGACGAGCCAAGGTCCTTCTGGCCGACGAGCACGACCACGGAGAAGCCCCACGCCGCGACGATCGGGAGGAGGTCGCGCGGCTGGGGAAGGTTGAGTCTCCAGACACGCCAGTTGCCGGTGGCGATCAGTTCACGGTTCTCGGCGAGGTACGCAGCGAAGAAGATTGCGAGGAAGATCTTCGCGAACTCGCCGGGCTGCAGGCTGAACGGGCCGACGCTCACCCACAGGCGGGCGTTCGTGCCGTTGAACGTTCCGATGCCGGGCACCATCGGCAGCACAAGCAGGCCGGCACCGAGGAACAGCAGCGTCCACTTGTACCGGGCGAGGTCCGGTACGCGCCGCACGAGCACCAGCACGGCGACGTACAGCCCGATGCCGAGGAGCGTCCAGATGGACTGCAGGCCCGCGAGTCGGTTGCGGACGTCGACACGCACGATGAACACGTAGCCGATGCCGTTGAGCAGTGCGGCGAGCGGCAGCAGACACGAGTCCGCTCCCGCAGCGAGGAAGCGGGTGGCCACGTGGGCAACCACGAGGAGTCCGAGCACGATGACGAGAAACCCGATGAGGTTTGCCGGGATGTCCGAGGTCTTGCCGAGGGACGCGAGCAGGTATGCGCCGCCGGTGAGCACCGCGGCCATGAGGATGAGGACGAGTTCGTTGTTCCGCCTGCGGGACGCGATCGGCGAGTTGCTCATCAGCTGCTTAAGGTCGAGCCGTCCGCGGAGTCGGACGCGTCCCCGATCGTGTCACTCACCGAGTCCGCAAGGGTGTCGGGGGTGGTGTCTGGAGGATCGTCGACGAAGTCGGTGATCGCGACGGTGTCGCCGGGCTGGGGGCCGTCGTTGGACTTTCCGCCGGTTGCGGCGGCGACGATCACGAGGATGATGGCGATGAGCGCTACTGCTGCGCCGCCGATGATGAAGCGCGTGTTGGCGCGGGCATGCATTGCCATGCGCCGCGCCGCGGTATTGGGTGTCTCGTCGGCATGGGCCACGGGGAACGGGTACCGGTCGGATGGGTCCAGGCCACGGCTGAGCACGGCGTCGGTGAGGTCCCTCGGCGGGTTGGTCTCGAACGGCGGGGTGTCGTCGGTCAGCGCTGTCCGCTCGTCCTCGATGTTCAGGTCGTCCAAGGAGTGGTCACGGGTCTCGTCCTCGACATCGTGGCCGCGCACGGTGACGTACGTGAGCAGGTCCTCGCTGTCGTTGACCGTTGTCGGGTCCGCCCCCTCTTGCACGTCGAGCACGATGACGGTGGTGTTGTCGCGGCCGCCGGCGGCGTTCGCGAGCCGGATGAGTTCCTCGGCGGCTGCCTGTGGGTCCGAGAAGTCGCAGAGCGCGTCCAGGATGACCTCGTCGGTCACCTCGTCTACGAGGCCGTCGCTGCAGGACAGGAACCGGTCTCCTCGCACAATCGGCAGTGTCCACACGTCGATACCGATCCCGGCCTCGATGCCAAGGGCGCGGGTGACGATGTTGCGCTGTGGGTGCACCCTCGCCTCCGCAGCGGTGATGTGCCCCGAGTTGACGAGTTCCTGCACGTACGAGTGGTCGATGCTTACCTGCTCGAGCCTGCCGGCGCGCAGGCGGTAGGTGCGGGAGTCGCCCACGTTGATGACGGCAAGGCGGGCCTCTCCGTCCCGCTGCACGATGGCGATCCCGGTGAGCGTGGTTCCCATGCCCCGGTGAGCGGCGTCGGAGCGCGAGAGGCTGAGGATGTCGAGGTTGGCGGCGATGACGGCGTTCACTGCGTCGTCCGCGGTGACGTCGCCGGACAGCCTGCGGAGGCTGTCCGCAGCCATGGAGGACGCAACCTCACCAGCGAGGTGACCACCCATGCCGTCGGCAACGGCGAACACCTGGTCCGTCACCACGAACGCGTCCTCGTTCATGCTGCGCACGCGCCCCGTGTCCGAGGCGGATCCGATAAGGAAGCGTTGGTTGGTCACTGGGCTTCCACGATCGTGCCGCCGATCTGCACGCGGTCACCGCGGTGGATCGGCTTGGGGACGCGGATGCGGTCACCGTTCAGGTAGGTGCCGTTCGTGGAGCCGAGGTCTTCGAGCAGCGTGTTGCCGGCCTCGTCCCGATACACACGACAGTGCAGGCTGGAGATGAACGTGTCGTTGACGATCTGGATCGAGCAACCCGACGAACGCCCGATGGTGAACTCCTGCGAGATGGGGAATGCCTGGCCGCGTCGTTCGCGCGGTTCGATGATGACGAAGCGAGCCACGACTCCCCGCTTGCCCTTCTTGGGCTTACCGGCCCTGCTAAACGGCAGGGGCTGGTACGTAGCCGGCGGTGCGGCCGCGTACGGGGAGGCATCCGCGAAGGGGTTTGCTGCGCCGGCGCCCAGTGCCGCCGGCGTGCCGGGCGCGTTGCCCGGCTGCACACCTGCTCGCTGTGCGCGGACCTCGCTGGCCACCACCCAGAGCACGCGCATGAAGAAGAGGTAGAGCAGCGCGAGGAATGCAAATTTCAGGACGGTCAGGACGTTGTCGGTCATCGGGCGTGGCTTCTAAGACGCCCCGAAGCGCATGTGGGTTGCCCCCACGCTGATGACGTCGCCGTCCTGCAGGACCTGCTCGCCGT
>CAFBQP010000114.1_pt1 | contig 8544 bp, 9 predicted proteins | sample 7270011 | NCBI WGS metagenome assembly CAFBQP01 (sample SAMEA6814178, study PRJEB35770) | uncultured Acidimicrobiales bacterium | biome: Freshwater; feature: Freshwater reservoir; material: water | place: Czech Republic | collected 2016-11-09 | depth 30m m | reverse complement strand
CCGGCAACGGGCACACGGGCTACACGCGGAGTGCCTGCGCCCAAAAGATCGTGAACCGCTACCTCATCGACGGTGAACCGCCTTCTGCAGAGGTTGAGTGCGGCTGAGCGGGTGTGACGTCAGCTCGGCCGGTCCGGCACGCGGCTGAGCAAGACGCCAGCGGTCTCGAGCGCTGTGAGTTCATCGTCAGCGAGCCCGAGCAGGTCGTGCAGCACTTCCCTGTTGTCCTCGCCCCGGTATTTCGGCACGCCGCGCACTCCCACGTCGGCCCCGGAGAACCGCCACGGCGCGTTGGGAACGAGGATCTCACCACCGCCTCGATCGGACACGGCCATCACGCTGGCGCGCTCCCTCGACCATTCCGAACCGGCAACCTCCCGGGTGGAGCGAACGTTGCCCATCGCGAGGCCGTTCGCCTCGAACACCTTCTCGATCTCGTCACCGTTCGGGAACGTAATCGCCCACGCCTGCAGCTCGTCGTACAGCTCCTGCAGGTGAGCGAGGCGTGACGACGGGTTCGCGTAACGCGGGTCCTCCTGCGCGAGATTCGGCCTTCCCATGGCCGCGGCGAACTGGGCGAAGTTCCCGTCCTCGGCCGGGTGACCGGTAACCACCACGCTGCGGCCGTCGCCCACCGTCAGGATCACGTAGTCGCCCGGCTGGTAGCTGCGCACCTGTCCCTCGGGTACCGGACCGTCCCAGAGGTCCGACTGCAGGTGCTCATTGACGCTGAGCAACGTGTCGAGCATCGAGATGTCGATGTGCTGACCCTTGCCGGTACTCGAACGCTGGAACAGCGCCGCACAGATGGCGATTGCCGCCTCGAGCGACGTGTACACATCACCGTGGCTGTGTTCGTCGGTGACGTACGGGAAGTCCGGTCTGCGGCGGCGCTGTGCCTCCACCTGTGACCGGGTGAGTCCGCTCTCCGCCTGGATCACCGACGCGTAAGCGCGGCGGTCCTTCCACGGACCGGTCTGGCCGAAGCCGCTGATGCTCGCGTAGACGATCCTCGGGTTGATCGCAGACAGCTGCGCATAGCCGAGACCGGTCCGGTCCATCACCCCGGGCCGGAAGTTCTCGAGCACCACGTCGGCGCGAGCAGCGAGGCGGTGGAGCAACGACACCGCCTCGGGCTTCTTGAGGTTCAGCGAGATCACCCGCTTGCCCACGTTCTGCTGCACGTAGTAGGTGGCCAGCGAGTTCACCCGCGGCTGTGCATAGCGCGTCATGTCACCCTCGGGTGGCTCGATCTTGATGACGTCTGCCCCGAGATCGGCGAGCGCCCGAGCGCAGTGGGGTCCGGACAGCACCCGGGAGAAGTCGAGGACGACGACGCCGTCGAGCGGACCGGGCCCGCGTGACTCGGGGGCAGCAGGAAGACCGAACGTGTTGCTCATACGAGTCAGTCTGGCTGGTCAGGGGCCCTCGCGACGGTGCCCAGACGCGGTCAGGGCCGGTGCCAACCCCCCGATGGCACCGGCCCTGATCGGCGCAGCCCTTACGGGCGCGACGCCCGGTTGAGTGACTCAACCGGTGGTCTGTTGACCTGTTGAGAAATCTACGGCCGGAATCGCGTTATGAAAAGGGTCACAGGCAAAAAACATTGTTTATGACAGTCGCGCAATGTCGGGTTAGTGCTGTTACTTCGGAGCGCCGAGCTCCCTCGACCGCTCCGTAGCAGCCTCAACCGCCGCCAGCACCGCTCCACGAACCCCGTGACGCTCGAGTTCTCGCAGGCCAGCGGCCGTGGTACCGCCCGGGGAGGTGACGTTCGCCCGGAGCGCCTCGGGAAGTTCCCCGGTTTCGGCGAGGAGCCGGGCAGAGCCGAGCAACAACTGGGTGACCGCTGCCTGCGCCGCGGGCCGCGGGAGACCAACGAGCACACCGGCGTCAATGAGCGCCTCGGTCACCAGGTACAGGTAGGCCGGGCCGGACCCGATCAGACCCGTGAAGGCATCCAGTTGGGCCTCCTGAAGGCGCACCACAGTGCCCACCGCGGACAGGATCGACTCCGCCCACAACAGATCCTCGGGGCCTGCGTGGGAGCCGGGGGCAATGGCAGACGCGCCGGCACGCACCAGTGCAGGTGTGTTCGGCATGGCGCGCACAACGGCAACAGGGTGTCCCGCAGCCTGTTCGAGCGCCGCCACGGTGACCCCGGCGGCGATGGAGAGCACCCGCGTTGCGCCGGACTCCACGGCTGCCTTCACCGCAGCGGCTGCATCACCCGGCTTCACGGCGATGAGCGCACCCTCGGCTTCCGGTATCGACGGGACCACCGCAACTCCCGGGTACCGCTCGACAAGCTGCGCTCGCCGGGTGGGAAGCACCTCGACGACAACGAGCGCGCCCGGCTCTGCCCACCGGGCCTCGAGGAGGCCGCCCAGCAGGGCTTCACCCATGTTTCCGCCACCGATGATCGCAAGGCTGTACGTCACGGCGGTCAAGGTACCGGTGCGGGGGCGGTCGGCGCAGGGTATTCCCCGTGCCGACCACCCCCATGACGGCCCGGCCTTCCCGACTTCCCGATCAAGCGGACGGACCGTCACCCCTACTGGGTGCACGGGCCGGGGCGACCGGAAGCGGTTACGCGGGGAATCTCGACGCGAAGCCGATGCGAAGCGCCGGACGGAAGCACTGCTCGACGTATGAGTAGAGCGACCCGAGAATCCGGTCCATCTCCCCCTGGGACAACGACGCCACCGCGAACTCGCCGCGGAGGAAGACGGCGTCCTCGACCCCGATCGAGAAGTGGGCCCCCACGAGCTTGTCGTTCCTGCGGAGGAGGTGTTCGTAGAACGCGGCGTGGTTCTCCTCCGGTGCGGGCATCACATAGGTCTCGTAGCGCAACGTTCGCTGGCCGAGCGTGAGCCACACGGTGGTGAACTCCTTTTCCGTGCCATGCATGCGCACGTACCAGCGCCGCTCGTCCGGCTCGCCACGCTGGACGTCGACGACCATGTCGCCGCCCCCGGCGCGGAACGAGGCGAGCCATTCGTCGATCCGGCGCTCGACCACCGCCAGTTCGCCGTCGTCGAAGCACTCGTTCATGTCAGTCGCAGCTCACGAGCGCGCCGGCACGCAGGTCCGAGTACATGCGGCGGAGGCGGGCCGCGGCCAGGCTCCAGGTGTAGCGACGTGCCCGCAGTGCTGCGCGCTCGCCCATGTGCTGGGCCTCTGCGGGGTGGTCGAGGAGCCAGCGCGTATGACGCGCAAACACATCGGGGTCACGGTCCGGCACGAGAAAGCCCGTATCACCGTGGTCCACGAGCGTGAGCAGGCCCCCGACCGCGTTCGCCACGACCGGTACACCGCACGCCCCTGCCTCAAGCGCAACGAGGCCGAAGCTCTCGGAGCGACTGGGCACGAGCACGACGTCGGCAGCCCGGTAGTAGGTCGACAGAATGTGGTGCTGCTGCGGCGGTACGAACAACACCTGCTCCGACACACCGAGTTCCTCGATGAGGTCCGCGATGCGGTCGACCTCACCATCGCCAGACGAACCGCTCGCACCCCCGACCGCAACGAGCAGTGCATCGGGTCGACCGAGCTGTGAGAGCGCCTGCACCGCGACATCCAGGCCCTTCAACGGCTGGATGCGGCCGACGAACAACAGCACCGGGCGGTCATCGAGACACAGTGCCTGACGCGCGCCGCGCCGGTCTCCCGGGGTGAAGAACGCGTGCTCGACACCCGGGGCAACAATCTCCACCCGACCCGGGGGCTTGCCGTACAGGTCGAGGAACTGTCGCTCCTCCTCACTGCAGCTCACACAGACGGCGTCGGTGCAGCCGATGATCTCGGTCTCGGCGAGTTCGCGCCAGAGCGGTTCGGGGTCGCCCCCGTGAGCCTTCACGCGGGCAAACGTGTGGAATGTCATGACCAGCGGCCGGTTGAGATCGTGCTTGAGACGATGGCCAACCTGACCGGACAGCCAGTAGTTGCCGTGCAGCACATCGGGCACCCCGTTGGTGCGCATGTACTCCTTCACACCCTCGGTGAAGTCCGGAACGATCGACGGAAGCATTTCCTTGGGCAGGTCGAAACGGCCAGCCTTGATGTGCACCACTCGGTGGCCGGGCTCCACCTGAACCACCTCGGGCAATCCCGGTCGGTTGGCACGGGTGTAGGTGGTGCAGTCAACACCGGCCTGTGCGAGCGCCGACACCAGTTCACGGACGTAGACGTTCATGCCACCGGCATCGCCCTGACCGGGGAGCGCGAGCGGGGAGGTGTGCATCGAGATCATCGCCAGGCTTTGGCCCGGCGTGGTCGTCGGAGTCCCCTGATCCGTCACCGGGGAAAGGCTACTGGCGCAATACTCCCGGCGTACCCGGGCTACGCGCCACCGGAGACGGGCGGGAGAATCGCTACTTCATCGGTATCGCTGACGACGCGATCCAGTGTCGCCTCGTCGCCGTTCACCCACACTTTGCAAGTTCCGAGCACTGCCGCGAAGCCGCTTCCATACCTCTGTACGGCGTGCTCGAGCACCTCGGCCACGGTGGTACCGGGCACGGTGTCCCGTGCGGTCCCCGCAGCCTCACGTGCCGATGCGAACAACCGGAGAGTGGCCACGGCGCCGACGATACCCTCGGTGCGTCATGTCCGGTCCCTCTACCCCCACCGCACCGTCACGCATCCTGGTGATCCGCCACGGCCAATCGACGTGGAATGCGCAAGGACGTTGGCAGGGGCAGGCGGACCCGCCGCTCACCGCAGTCGGCGAGACACAAGCGCTCCAGGCCGCATCGGTGCTCGCTGCTGGCCTGCTCCCCACCGAGAGGCTCGGGGCAGTCATCACAAGTGACCTCCAGCGCGCTGCCGTCACGGCGAGCATCATCGCCGACGAACTGGGGTTCGCGCCGGTCGCGATGGACAAGCGTCTGCGGGAACGTCACGCAGGTGAGTGGCAGGGCCTCACCCGCGCCGAGGTTGACGAACAGTTCCCGGGATACCTCGCGAGCGGTCAACGCCCTGCGGGCTTCGAGCCGTCCGAAGCGGCTGGCGCCCGGGCGAGCAGCTGTCTCGTCGGGCTCGCCCATCGGCTGGATGGCGCAAGTGCGCTCGTCGTGAGCCACGGCGGGATACTGAGGGCGCTGCGTGTACTCCTCGGGATCAGCGACGACCTCGCGTTCGCGAACCTGAGCGGCCAGTGGTTCGAGGCGCACAACAACGAACTCACACCCGGCGAGGTCGTTGAGCTCGTCACCTCCGAACGCCCGATCACAACGACCCCCCTCTGAGTCGGCGCGTCGTGCAGCAGGAACCGCTCCCCTTCGACACCGGCCCAACCATGTCGAGGGCCGCACCCGCTCGCCCTGCAGTGCCGACCACCGAACCCGAGCCGAAGGCACTCGACGTAGAGCAGCCTCGCTGGCCGTTCGAGGTACAGGTCGTGCGCAGCACCCGCCGCAAACGCACCGTCGGGGCCCAGATGAAGGGGGACGTTCTCTTCGTCACCGTGCCGTCATGGATGTCGCGTGCGGAAGAAGCCGTATGGCGCGACCGATGGGCGGACCGCTTCCGCCGCAAGGCCAATGCCGACCGTGTGGACCTGAGGGAGCGCTCGACCACCCTCGCGCGCCGGTACGACCTCCCGAGGCCGCGGGAGATCCACTGGTCCGACGGCATGAAGTCCCAATGGGGCTCGTGCACACCCTCCATCTCCACCATCCGGCTCTCGTCCCGCCTTGCGGCGTTCCCCAGCTGGGTACTCGACTACGTGATCGTGCACGAGCTCGCCCACCTCGTGGTGCTTGCGCACAACGACGAGTTCTGGCGAATTGTCCACCAGTTCCCGAAGTCCGAGCGCGCAATCGGGTACCTCATTGCCCGCAGTGACGACGCCGAGGACATCGACTGATGCTGCTCGGCCGTGCTCTCGACGACTCCTACGCCCCCGAGGTTCGCACGAACCTCACGCTGCTCACCCTTGCGCGCCTCAGCACCAACGGCGCGTTCCGGTATGTGATCCCCTTCCTGGCGGTGCTGGCGCGAGGACTCGACATCAGCATCTCCGAGATCGGCATCGCCCTGACGGTGAGCCAGCTGACCGGCCTGCTCGGCTCGGTGGTCGGGCGGTGGACCGACCGCGGCTCGCACCGCCTCCTCATGGTGGGCGGGCTTGCCAGCATCGCGACGGGAGCAGGGCTCGCCGCAGCCGCACCCGGTGTCTGGGTGTTCGGCGGCGGGCTTGTCGTGCTCAGCCTCGGCAAGCTGGTGTTCGACGTGGCGCTGACGAGCTGGGTCTCTGAGTACGTCCCCGTGAACGGGCGCGGCCGCGTCTTCGGGATCATCGAGATGTCGTGGGCCGCCGGGCTGTTCATCGGCGTGGCCGTGCTCGGCGGGATCACGGCGATCTGGTCGTGGCGATGGGCCTACGCGTTCTCGGCCGTCGTGCTGTTCGCCGTTGCCATCGCGATGCTCGTCCGGCTGCCCGGTGCCACACCCCGCTCGCCGGCAGCAGCCCGAGCCGTTGCGGCAACCCGGACCAGACTCACCCGGGACGCCTGGCAGTTCCTCGTATCGATGGGATTCATGCTCCTGTCGATGCAGACGATGATCTCGGTGCTCGGCCCGTGGTTGCAGGACGAGCACGGATACAGCTCCGGCGGGCTCGCGGCAGTGTCGTTCGGGTTGGGTGTGTTCGAGCTCGTCTCGTCGTTCGCCGCCGTGCGCTTCACCGACCGCTGGGGCGGCTGGCGCAGCGTCATGCGCGGCGGAATGCTGATCGTGCCCGCTGCCGCACTGTTCGTCCTCACCCACCGATTCGTGGTTGTCGGCCTGATTGCCTTTGCCGTGCTCACGCTCGGCTTCGAGTACTGCATCATCAGCTCGTTCTCGGTGGCGACGTCACTCGTGGCCGGCGCCCCCGGTGCGGGACTCGGGTTGATGTTCACTGCGAACACCATCGGTATCGCAGCCGGGACCATGATGAGCACCTGGTTGTACGACCATTACGGCGCCGCCACAGCGGTGTTCCCCGTGGTCGCAACATCGTGCGTTGCCGTGGGCTTGCTCGCTACCGGGCTGCGCACCCAAGGTCGCCGGGCAGCATCGGTCGCACCAGCAGCACGTACTTGATTCCGTTGTCCACGAATCGGGTGATCTGGGTGGCCTCGTTGAACAGCATCCCGATCGAGGATGCAGCAACAACCTGACACTCCGCGGCGTCTGCGAGACGTATGCCGGAGCCCTCCGGCCACGCAAGCTCGTTGGGGGTGATGCCGTCTGCCGGGGGCACCTCGTCCGCCGCTGTGGCCCTGACGGCAAATCGGGTGGCGGCAAACGACCGGGTGTCCGGAACCCCATTGGCAATGGGTTCGAGCAGGCTTACGTACTCGAGGAGATTGTGGCGATCCTTGTCGGTCTCGGCATCCTCACCGCCGAGCCCGAGGGCATAGGCATCGTGGGTATAGGTGGCCGCGTTGGCGTTGATGACCAGAACCGTGTTGGGTGCGTCGGCAACGTTGGCCTCGGGCGGACCGTAGGTGATGTTGCGGAACAGGCCGCCGCTCTCCGCTCCCTGCAGCAGCGCCTGCAGTTCGCCCTCGCTGATCCTGCCGACGAGGACCGGAGGCAGAAGCGGTTGCGGGTAGATCTCGATCTGCGCGCCCTCGAAATACACCGAACCGTCGCCGGTGATCAGCAGTCGGGGCAGGCGGGTGAAGATGGTTCCGGGGGCCACGAAGCCGCCGTCGTAGGTGAGGCTGATGACGACATCGTCGCCGCCGGTGGGGTGCGTGATGCCCGGTGTGGTGGGGACCTCAGTGGGCGGCGTAGACGTCGTGCTGGCGGCGGTGCTCACCTCGGTCCGCGTACCGCAGGCGGCGGCGAGCAGGGCGAACGGGGCGGTGGCCAGGGCGGCAAGGGCGCGGCGTCGGTTCATGCCCGTTCCGACGTCTGGTCGACCGCTTCGGTTCCCCGGGCGGGCTGACCTGCACGGACTTCGGCGAGCCGCATTTGACAAAAGGGTCCCCGGGACGATTGGGTAGGGATGTCTCGCGCTCGGCAACGGCGCCGCCGGGGCAGTTCACAGAGCGTTCACAGTCGGGAAAAGGCATCGAAACGCCATCCCGGCAGGGTAATAACGCCCCACCTTTGCACCGAGAGGACTCCCGTGGCCTATCAAGCCGAATACATCTGGTTGGACGGAACCCAGCCGACACCGTTGCTGCGCAACAAGACCAGGATCATCGAGGACGACGTCACCGAACCCGACCTCTGGGGGTTCGACGGCTCGTCGACCGAACAGGCAACTGGTGAGTCGTCGGACTGCGTGCTCAAGCCCGTGTTCCGCTGCCCGGACCCGATCCGCGGCGGTCGCAACATCCTCGTGCTCTGCGAGGTGTACCTGGCCTCCACGATGAAGCCGCACCCCACCAACACGCGTGATGCCTGTGCCAAGACGCAGAAGAAGTACGCGAAGAACGACATGTGGTTCGGCCTCGAGCAGGAGTACACCATGCTCCGCCTCGACGGCACGCCGTACGGCTTCCCCGTGGGTGGCTTCCCGGCGCCCCAGGGCCCGTACTACTG
>CAFBQP010000103.1_pt1 | contig 9454 bp, 4 predicted proteins | sample 7270011 | NCBI WGS metagenome assembly CAFBQP01 (sample SAMEA6814178, study PRJEB35770) | uncultured Acidimicrobiales bacterium | biome: Freshwater; feature: Freshwater reservoir; material: water | place: Czech Republic | collected 2016-11-09 | depth 30m m | reverse complement strand
CCCTGGGGACCCGTCGGACCCTGCAGACCCGTCGCACCAGTAGCGCCCGTGGCACCGGTGAGACCAGTTGCGCCGGTCGTGCCACGCACACCAGTCGCACCTGTTGCGCCGGTGGAACCAACCTGTGCGGAAGCGCTCTGAATCGGAAGCGCGACAAATGAGAACGCTGCAACGAGCGCACCTACCGAGCCAATGGCCCAGCGTGCAGGGGACTTCGTGACCGAACTCAAAAGGTCACGTCACCTGAATGGAGTAAGAGTTTCCGTTGCTTCCGGCAGAGCCGGCTGTCCCGGCACCGCCGGCAGCGCCGGCGGTACCACCGGCAACGTTGATCGTGCCGGTCGTGCTGCCAGTTCCGTAGAAGAGGACAACCGCTCCTCCTCCTCCACCGCCGCCGCCGCCCGTGTCACCGCCCGTCCCGGCACCGCCGGCACCGCCATTCGCCCGAATGGTTCCTGAATTCGAAATGACCAGTGCATAAATCGCGACGATCCCACCACCGCCGCCGCCGGCACCACCATATTTGGTCCCCCCGCCTCCGCCGCCGGATGAGCCTCCCGCGCCGCCGTTGAACAGCAGTCCTCCGCGAGCCATCATTGTGCAGGCGCCATCGAGCGTCCGAGGGCTACCCTGTGCAGCGGTCGGCGCCGTGGCCGAACTTGCCGCGGCCCCGTTTTTGGCACCAGCACCACCTATGGCGTTGCCGCCAGCGCCACCAGCACCACCGAGCGAAGTCGTCGTCGCAGTAGCTGTAGTTCCTGCCACAGTAGTCCCGGCCGTTCCGGCCGTTCCGCCACCAAGTGTCGCTGAGGCACCCGCAGTACCCGCAGTGACCGTGGAGGCAGCGCCGCCCTCATTCGAGATCACGCCGCCGCTGTTCACCGTCAGTGTGCCGGTTGCAAAGATCCGGAAGCCGTTCGTGGCGACGGTGACAGTTCCCGACACCGTCATGTTGGTCGCATAGCAGTCACGGTTGAGGGTGTAGGACGTCGAGGAGTTCTTCGTTGCACAGGCTGGTGTTGCGGTGCCGTCGAACGTCAGGGCGAAGTCGCTTCCGTCACCGAAGAACAGCTTCACGGTCCCGTTTGTGCCTGCCGTGCCCTGGGGACCTGTGGCACCAGTGGCGCCGCCTACGCCGGTTGCGCCCGTCGCGCCGACACCGGTTGCGCCCGTCAGCCCCGTTGCCCCAGTAAGGCCCGTCGCACCGACACCTCCTGCGGGACCTGCAACACCCGTCTGACCGTTCAGGCCGTTGCTACCAGCGGTTCCCGTATCTCCCTTGACGCCAGTTGCTCCAGTGTCGCCCTTCGGACCAGTCGGCCCCTGCAGACCCGTCGAGCCGGTCAGACCGATCACGCCAGTGTCGCCCTGAGGGCCTTGGGGGCCGGTAGCACCGGTGGTACCAGTGTCACCCTTCGGACCAGTCGGCCCCTGCAGGCCGGTGGCACCCATTGCGCCCTGATCGCCCTTGACACCCTGAATACCCGTGTCGCCCTGCACACCCGTGTCACCTTGGCTGCCGGTGTCGCCGCGGCCCCCCTGAGAGCCAGCGTCGCCCTTAGCACCCTGAACGCCGGTGTCGCCCTGCAAACCGGTATCGCCCTTGGCACCCTGAATTTGGCCGGCGTCAACCCAGGCGGTTCCGTCCCACACCCACAATTCGCCCACGATGAGGTAGGCGTCGCCGATCTGCGGACTCGAAATGCTGCTCAGCGGTCCTGTGTCGCCGAAGCTGCCCAGCACCTTCAGGCCGGCACCGATCGGACCGGTGTCACCGGTGTTTCCGGTGTCGCCCTTCGGTCCGTTCGGACCGGTGTCGCCAGTGTCGCCCTTCGGTCCGATCGGTCCCTGCAGGCCCTGAATACCGGTGTCGCCCTTCAGACCGGTATCGCCCTGACCACCTTGAGTTCCCGTATCACCCTTGACACCCGAAGTACCCGTGTCACCCTTCGGGCCGGTAACACCGGTGGAACCCACCAGACCAGCAACCGAGAGCGTCCACGAGCTGTACGTGCCGCTACCCGACACGTAATCCACGTTCACCGTGATGTCGTTACTCGAGATCCCCGTGATTGTGCCCGACTCATAGTTGTTCGCATCCGCAACAAACCGGACACGACCACCCACGACGAACGCGCCAACCTTGTTCACGGCGAACGTCTGCGACCCGTACCCAAGCGTCGACGACGTTGACGACGTCACACCGTCATACCCCAGGCCCGTCTCACCCTTGACACCCGTATTGCCGGTGTCACCGTTCGGGCCGGTAATGCCGGTGGAACCGGTGTCGCCCTTCGGCCCCGTCGGACCCTGCAGACCCGTCGCACCGGTAACGCCAGTAACACCAGTCACGCCGGCGCCGGTGTCGCCCTTCGAGCCGGTGGCGCCAGTTGCGCCGTAGGCGCCGGTGATGTCCACGTTCCAGGAAGTGAACGATCCTGAGCCCACCGCGTAGTCGGCCGTGAACGTGAGGGCACCGCCGCTGTAGGCAGTAACCACACCTTCCATGAACGCTGAAGCACTGCCCGCTACCCGAATGCGCGAACCGACGACGATCGCCATGTTCGTCGGCGTCGTGGTGAACCCCGTCTGTGAACCCGAGCTGGCGATCGCCTTGCTCGCGGACGTTGCGGTACCCGAAGGGGTCGGACCCGTCGGTCCGGTTACACCCTGCGGTCCGGTTGCGCCGGTGTTGCCCTGCGGACCGGTGGGGCCCTGCAAGCCAGTGGCGCCGGTAACGCCCGTGGCTCCCTGCGGGCCCGTGGGCCCGGTGGTGCCTACGGCGCCAGTGATGTCAACGTTCCACGCGGTGAACGTTCCCGAACCCACCGCATAGTCGGCGGTAAAAGTCAGTGACCCGGTCGAGGCGGTGTACGCAGTCACGACACCTTCCATGAAGGCCGTCGCAGAGTTCGCAACGCGAATTCGCGAACCAACGACCAGGGCAAGGTTCGCCTGCGTGGTCACCGTCTTAGAGCCAGAACTACCGACGGTCGCGCTCGTGGTCGAGGTACCCGAAGGGGTCGGACCCGTCGGTCCGGTTACACCCTGAGGACCCGTCGGGCCGGTGTTACCCGTGTCACCCTTGGGACCAGTGGGACCCTGCAGACCCGTGGCACCGGTAAGGCCCGTCGGGCCTGTCGTTCCCTGCGAGCCGGTAACACCGGTGGAGCCCACCGCTCCGGCGAGCGCAACGTTCCACGTCGAGTACGTCCCGGAACCGGCGACGTAGTCGACGTTTACCGTGAGCTGCAGGTCGTAGATGTCGGTGATGGTGCCGCTCTCGAAGTTGTTCGAGTCGTACACGATGCGCACGCGTGAACCGATCGTCAACGCGCCCACCTTGTTGACCGTGAAGATCGCAGTCCCGGAGCCGAGCGTGAGCCCGGTAGACGACGTGATGCCATCGAATCCGAGGCCGGTAGCACCCTGCTGACCAGACGGGCCTACCTGACCCGTCACGCCACGGGGTCCGGTGGGTCCCTGCGGGCCGGTGGAACCGGTGTTGCCCTTCGGACCCGTTGGGCCTTGCAGGCCAGAGGGGCCAGCAGGGCCGGTGTAGCCAAGAGAACCCTGAGCACCCGTTGCGCCGCGCGGGCCGGAAGCACCGGTAACGCCGGCGCCGGTGTCGCCTCGGTCTCCCTGCGGACCCTGCACGCCGGGGATGCCCTGATCTCCCTGCACACCGGTATCGCCCTGTCCACCCTGCGGCCCGAGATTGCCCTGATCACCGGTGTCACCCTTGACGCCCTGCAGACCGCTCGCTCCGGTGTTGCCGCGGGGTCCGGTGTCGCCGGTGTCGCCCTTCGGACCCGTGGGGCCCTGGAGACCTTGCGTTCCCTGAATGCCTTGCAGACCGGTGTCACCCTTGGCGCCCTGCGAACCCGTGCCGCCCTTGACGCCCTGCGAGCCCGTGTCGCCCTTGACGCCCTGCGAGCCGGTGGAACCTTTCACGCCCTGTGCACCCGAGTTGCCCTGCGGACCCTGCACGCCCGTTGCGCCCCGGCCGCCGGACGCTCCAATCGCGCCGGTGGGTCCCATCGGGCCGGTGACGCCGGTTGCACCGCGAGGCCCGGTTGGGCCCTGTAAACCTGTTGCACCTGTCAGACCGGTGGCACCAGTGGCGCCCGCAATTGCCGTGGGGCGAGCGGCGGCATACGACAAGGACGGGCTCACGAGGCACGAAGCCACCGTTCCCACACCGAGCAGCACCACTGCCGCTGTTCTTCTCCACCGTTTGGCGTTCATCACGTTGCCCATGTTCCAACCCGGTCCACCCGAATACCCCTCACTTTAGGTAGGGATGTCGTTGACCAACGAAGCCGTACACAAATATTTACCTAATGCTTACCTCAGCACGGCGGACACAGCACTCTCCGCGGCCGATTGAGCGCAGGGAGGGCTACTTCCTGCGCCACACGGCTGGTCCGACACTGCCAACCAGGTCGAAGTGCTCGTTGAACCACGCCGACAGTTCCGGGGTCCACGGCACGCGGAAGGGGTTCGAGGAGAGCACCACGAACTCTGCCCGCTCGAACCACGACTGCCATTGCTGAACCAGCGCTGCGGGCGGTACGGCGCCCGACGACGGCGGGTGTTGCGGGTCCTCTGCGAGCCACGCGTAGTAGGGATCGATCATCGCCGGGCAGTTGTCTCCCCCGACGACCCGGTCGGCGGTGATGAGCAGGCTCGGGTCGTCGCTCACTGCGCACGCGCCATCGGGGATCAGACGCGCAACGGCCCGCCCCACGTCTCCAGTAGTCGCGAGGTCTGGCCAGCGATGAAGAATCGCGCGGCTACGAAGCACACCGTTCAACCCGCAGCCGAGGACTGCTACAACCGCCGCTGTTGCAAGCAGACGCTTGACGGCTACCCGACAGCCAGCAAGGCCGAGACACGCCGACGACAAACGCCCGGCCGCCGCACCACCAGCCAGCGCAAGGAACGCAACAACGAAGTACCCGTAGTGCGTGAAGTAGTCCGATGTCTTCAACACCGCAACCACCGACACAAGCGCAGCAGCGACGGCGAACCAGTCGAGGGCCTGCGGCCTGGGCTTCAGCAGCAGCGATAGGGCGATCGCGACAGCGACGAGGATCAGCAGGAGCAGCGACCAGCCTTGCGCGCCTTGCAGCTCAGGGAGCACGCGCGAACCAACGACGAGCACGATGCGGTCCTTCGCCGGCAAGCCACCCGACGATGCACCACGCTGCAACTGCAGCCCAACCACTTGGTGCACGAACTGGCGGGGCGCCGCGAAGAAGAACGGGGCGCAGGGAACGGCGAACCCGGCGAACAGTCCGGTTGCGAGCCTGCGCCACCTCGCCCAGTCCCGACGCACCACGATCGCGAAGCACACCACGACTGCCGCGATCGGGAGTAACGCCCACAGCTTCAGGGCAAGCGCCATGCCCAGCACGGCGCCGCCCCACATCAGGCGCCGACCGTCCTGCAACTCACCATCTCGAAAGAGAAGCGTTGCGGCAACGAGAACGACGAACACGACGTACGGCTCGAGCAACACCGACTTTGTCGCTGCGGACGCGAGTGGGTACACAGCGAGCGACAGTCCGCCCGCAAGGACCGCGATCACCCCGCGGTGGCGCAACAGCCTGCCGATCATCCACACCGAGCCGGCAGCCACCAACGTGGTGAGGATTCGCACCAGTCCGAAGGTGACCCTCGTGGAACTCAATCGACCGATCAGCCCGAGCGGGAAGAGCAGCAGTGTGATGCCGGGCGGGTGCGGGAAGACGAAACTGCGGTACGGCAGGTGACCCTGAGCGAGGCGGACGGCAGATCCGAAGTAGACCCCGTCGTCGTACTCGTCGAGCCCGAACATTGCGCCGTGGATCGACATCTGGCCGATGCCGATGAGAACGCTGACTACCGAGCAGAACCACATCGCCAGCGACGTATACCGCTGCCTCGCCCACCAGGGCTCGCCCACCACCGGCACGTTCGGGCTCACCAACGCATGGTACCGACCCGACTCCGGGGAAACGGCCTCCGGCAGCCGGCCGGGCTATGCCGTACTGTGCTCGCATCAACCCCGTGGCAAACGACGAAGGCCTCGCCCCCGCCCGCGGACGGCGAGACGTTCCGTGGGCCCTCGTCACTTTTTCGCTTGCAACCGCTGTCTATCTACTCACGCTCTCCCACGACGTGGGCACCTTCGACGTCGCAGAGTTTCAGACGATTCCACATCTCTTCGGGGTGGCACATCCAACGGGATACCCCCTGTTCACCATCATCGGTGGCGTGTGGTCGTGGATCCCGATCGGGCGCGTAGCAACCAGGATGAACCTGTTCTCGGCCGTCCTCTTCGCATCCGCGGCATCAGTCCTCTGCAGCGTGGGTGTTCGACTCCGCCTGCGAGGAGCAGTCTCCGCGTCGGCCGCGCTTACCTTCGCGTTCGCGACAGGGACGTGGCTCAACGCCGTCCACGTTGACGTGCAGTCCCTCCACCTGTTGCTCGTCGCGCTGCTGCTCTTGACCTGGGTGGTCGCCTACCAAGACCCGCGGCCTCGGCACATCGCGTTGATGTGCTTGGTTGTGGGTTTCGGCCTCGTGCATCACGGTCTGATGATCGTCACCGCAGCGTGGGTGCTCGCACTGTTCGTCGCGTGCCGTTGGCGGGCCGCCACACGAGCTGCAACATTGCGCCTCGCCATCCCCGCCCTGTTGTTGCCGCTGCTCACCCTGCTGTACCTCCCGCTGCGAGACGGGTCGGCACCACTGCTCGACGCGAATCCTCGCCGAAGCTGGTGGCAGAAGATCCGCGGCGACGGGTTCCGGGGGACCATGGGCGAACTCCGCTCCCTCGGGATTTGGGGACGAGCGGTCGGTCACCACCGTGAACTGATCTCGAGTTGGACGGGTGGCGGCGTGCTCCTGCTTGCAGTGCTCGGGATTGGCGTCCTCATGCGGCGCGCACCGGCTGCCACGTGGGCCATCGTGGGAGTCGGGCTCCTCGCTTCGTATGTGCAAGCCAACGCGGCCGATAGCAACGACCGCTACATCCTCACCACGGTGCTCGCACTCTGTCTGCTCGCATCAATCGGAGCTGACGCAGTGATTGATGCCGTAGCAGCCGTTGTCCCACCTCGACGTCTGGCTGTGACCTCTGCTGCACTAGTAGCGCTCTTCGCCCTGCTCCCGCTCAACGGGCTGCGAGCGAACTACCAGTCCCTTGACGCACATGCGATTCGGCGTAATGAGCGAAATGGTTTGGATGTTCTCCGCTCGCTCCCGAAGAGCTGCGTGCTCTGGGCCTACTGGGACCTGCGAACCGAGTTGTTTTATCTCCGCTACGTCGAACACGTTCGACCGGATGTCACGATCCTCGACCATCGCAGTACAGAGTTTCTCGGCAGCTCGTTCGCAGTTTCGGCAACTTCGCTCGTTGACGGTCTCGAATCCGCTCCGGCGTACCGAGGAAGGCCCATCTGTTTCGTACCGCTGCCCGGCAGATCCGTTTCGTCAAGCACGGTGAAAGCCACGGTGCTGACCACCACCGAGCGCCCCTGGGGGCTCAGCTACCTGACCCCAGGCGCGGTGTATGTCCTCGAACACAACAGGCTAGGCGAAGCGTGAGGCGCGCTCTCTGCGGTATCAACGCTCGGAGGCTCGTTCTCATCGCGCCGACCATGCTCATCCTCTGGATGGGTTGGCAGCACCGCTGGACCGCCGACGACGCATTCATCAACTTTCGGATCGTCAAACAGTTGGAGAATGGTCACGGACTCGTCTTCAACATCGGCGACCGGGTGGAAGCCGGAACGAGTCCCCTCTGGATCTTCATCCTTGCGACACTCGACAAGTTCCTGCCCATCACACTCGAGTGGATCGCTGCGATCGTTGCGCTCGGTTCAACGGTGCTCGGTCTGCGCGCCGCGATCGCCGGTACCCAACAGCTCGTCGGTCGCACAATGAGCACGACGACCTGGACGCTCCCCATCGGTGCACTGATCTACGTCGCGCTCCCTCCTGCTTGGGACTTCGCCACCTCTGGGCTCGAGTCGGGACTCAGCGTGCTCTGGATCGGTTGCTCGTGGTACCTGCTTGCGCGCCACGCTTCCCGGGACGCAGGCCGACCTCCCACCTACTTGCTACCAGTACTGCTGAGCCTCGGACCGCTCATCCGACCCGACTTTGCGGTGATCACGATCGTGTTCCTCGCTGGCGTGCTCACGCTGTCGGGCAGAGACCGAAGTCGGCTCCTGAGGCTCGGGATCGTCACGTTCATCGTGCCCGTTGTCTACGAAGTGTTCCGTGCCGGTTATTTCGGGAACCTCGTGCCGAATACAGCGATCGCCAAGGAGGGCTCATCGGCGAGCTGGCACCAAGGCTGGCTGTACCTCTGTGATCTGATTGGCACTTACCGGCTGTTCCTCGTCGTTCCCGCTGCACTCCTGGTGTTCGGCTGGAACGCGCTGCGTCGGTATCGCCGGCCGCAGCGCCACATCAGTGCCACCCATCGGGCGGCCATCACCTGTTTGGTGGCAGGCCTTCTTCACGGCCTGCTCATCGTGCGTGTCGGCGGCGACTTCATGCACGGTCGCCTTCTTCTCCCGTCGCTGCTGCTCCTGCTGCTCCCGATCTTCGTTGCGCCCGTGAGAGACGTTCTCTGGGTTGCAGCCACTGCCGTGTGCGCGTGGGCAGCGCTCTGCGCCGGCACGTTTCACACCCCCTACTCGACGGCGGCAAGTGCCGGCGGTCCACCTCAGCCATTCGATGCCATCGACCCAACATCCCACATCGCCGACGAACGTCTCGTGTACCTGAGGATGTCCGGAGCTCGTCACCCCGTGGCGCTCTCGAGTTACCGCGAACACATCTGGGTTCAGGGCGGGAGATACCTCTCCGGTATCGCGTCGGCGGACAAGCCCCATCTGTACCTCGACGGAGCCAGCCGGGCCCGGCTTGCCTCCCCACCCCTTCCCCTCCGCGCCGAATACCGTGGCAACGGAGTGGCCTACGTGGGCGCTATGGGGCTGATCTCGTACGTGGCGCAGCGGGACATGAGGATCGTCGATCGCTTCGGCCTCTCTGAACCACTCTCGTCGCACCAGCGCCGGCTTGTGCTCGGCCGGCCCGGTCACGAGAAGGACCTTCCCGTTGCGTGGATCATCGCCGCATACACACCCCCCGACACGGCGCTGCCCAAGGGCGTGCGCGAGGAAGACGTGCGGGCCGCGCGTCACGCGCTCACCTGTGGCTCGTTCCCAGAGCTCATCAATGCCGCGCAACGACCACTTACCGTTGGGCGATTCTTCTCGAACATCGGTCACTCGTTTACGCTCTATGGGTTCAGGTTCCCCACCGATCCGATCGCGGCTGAGCGCGGGCTGTGCCCGTGACTTCGCTGGGTCGTTAGGCTCGGACCGATGGCTCGACGCGAAGAACTGGTGTGGGAGGGCGACGGCCCGCCCGCCCTCAACCGCCCCATCAT
>CAFBQP010000101.1_pt1 | contig 9733 bp, 6 predicted proteins | sample 7270011 | NCBI WGS metagenome assembly CAFBQP01 (sample SAMEA6814178, study PRJEB35770) | uncultured Acidimicrobiales bacterium | biome: Freshwater; feature: Freshwater reservoir; material: water | place: Czech Republic | collected 2016-11-09 | depth 30m m | reverse complement strand
CTACCTGCTGCTGCAGCAGTTCGACAACCCGGCCAACCCGGAGATCCACCGGCGCACCACCGCCGAGGAGATCTGGCGCGACACCGACGGCAAGGTCGACTTCCTCGTCGGTGGCGTCGGCACCGGCGGCACCATCACCGGCATCGGTCACGCGCTCAAGGACAAGAACCCGAACATCAAGATTGTCGCCGTCGAACCCGCCGCGTCGCCCGTCATCTCCGGCGGCCAGAAAGGCCCGCACCCGATCCAGGGCATCGGCGCCGGCTTCATCCCGAAGAACCTCGACACCACCGTGCTCGATGAGGTCATCGCCGTCGCCAACGAGGACGCGTTCGCAACGGCACGCCGCATGGCGAGGGAGGAAGGCCTGCTCGTCGGCATCTCCTCCGGTGCGGCAACGTGGGCAGCCATCGAGATCGCCAAGCGCCCGGAGAATGCCGGCAAGCGCATCGTCGTCATCATCCCCTCGTTCGGCGAGCGTTATCTCAGCACTGCGCTGTTCGCCGACCTGGCCGATTGATGAGCACCTGGCGCCGTGACCTCGCGGCGGCGCGTGATCGCGACCCGGCAGCGCGCTCCTCCCTCGAGGTTGCCCTGCTGTACCCGGGTGTGCATGCTGTGTGGGTGCACCGGGTTGCACACCGTCTCTGGAAGCAGGATCACCGCTTCCTTGCGCGGATGCTCTCCCAGCTCGCTCGCAACCGGACCGGGATCGAGATCCACCCCGGGGCAACGCTGGGGCCGGGACTGTTCATTGACCACGGTATGGGTGTCGTAATCGGCGAGACCGCCGAGGTGGGCGAGAACGTCACCCTGTACCACGGCGTCACGCTCGGTGGCACCACCCTGGACCGGGGCAAGCGCCACCCAACGATCGGCGATCGTGTGATCATCGGTGCGGGCGCCAAGGTGCTCGGCGCCATCGAGATCGGTGCGGACAGCCGGATCGGGGCCAATGCAGTCGTGGTGCGACCCGTGCCGAGGAACTCCGTCGTCGTCGGCGTGCCCGGCCAGATCGTGTCGCGCAGCCGTGCCAGCACCGAGGTGCCGGAACCGGACCTCGACGAGGTCGAGCTGCCGGACCTCGTGGGCGCCAGCCTCAAGTCCCTCCTGAAGCGGGTGGACGAGCTCGAGACCACGGTCACCGGCCACACCTCGGCAGATGCCATTCGCCCCTCGACCGAGGGTGTCTGGTCCGGGCTCGACTTCTCGATCTGATCCCGCCGACACTGTCCTGCGGCTCCCGCACAGCAAGCCCATTAGGTTGAGGGCGTGAGCGAACTACCCCTGCACCACAAGTCCCTCGTCGAGCTCCGCAATCTGCTCGCGCTCAAGGAACTGTCCTCTCGTGAGCTGCTCGACCACTACGTTGCCCGGATCGAGACGCTCAACCCGGCAGTGAATGCCGTGGTCACCGTGGACCTCGAGAGCGGCCGTCGGGCGGCCGAGGCGGCCGACGCGGAGGCTGCGGCGGGTAGGCATACCCGCCCGCTCCACGGCATCCCGATCACTGTGAAGGATGCACTCGCCGTGCGTGGGCTGCGGTCAACAGGCGGCGCCATCGAACACGGCGATCACGTGCCGACGAAGGACGCCGACGCGGTGGCCCTCGTGCGCTCGGCCGGCGCAATCCCCTTTGCGAAGACGAACGTTCCCCGGTGGTCCGGCGATATCCAGACCTACAACAACATCTTCGGCACCACGAACAACCCGTGGGACCACACGCGCACCCCCGGCGGGTCCTCCGGCGGAGCGGCCACCTCGGTGGCGCTCGGGTTCACGGGCTTCGAGATCGGCACCGACATCGGCGGGTCAATCCGGTTCCCTGCAGCGTTCTGCGGCGTGGCCGGCCACAAGCCCTCGTACGGCCTTGTGCCGTGCGGCGGGTACATCGACCGCATCGACTACGGAATGGTCGAGCCGGACATCAACGTGCACGGGCCGCTTGCGCGCTCGGTGGACGACCTCGAACTGTTGCTGCACATCCTTGCGTCGCCCCGCCCGGACCGAGCGCAGGCGATCGGGCACCGGCTTCCCATGCCCCGCCACGAGCGCATCGACGCCTTCCGCGTTGCGGTCTGGTCCGACGACGATGCCTGCCCCGTCTCTGCAGATGTCCGGGCAGCGGTCGAGCGGGCCGGCGACGTGCTCCAGTCGCTCGGCGCGCAGGTCAACCGCTCCGCCCGTCCGGACCTCAACGCCGACGCGTCGTCACAGCTCGCGCTGTGGCTCGTCGCAGCGGCTACCGCTCCGTCCATGGGCGACGAGGACTTCGCCCGCTACCGCGCCATCGCAACGTCGCCGGACACACCGCCGGAGGTTGCTGCGAGCCTCGGCTCGTTCACGGCCACGCACCGGGACTGGATGGCGGCCGACGTCGTGCGCCAGCACCTCCGTGAGCAGTGGCGGGCCTTCTTCCAGCAGTACGACGCACTGATTTGTCCGGTGGCGATGACGCACGCATTCCCGCACACTCAGGCGGGCAGCCTCCCCGAACGGACCGTGCTGGTCGACGGAGTGGAGCGGCCGTATATGGAACTGCTTTGGTGGACGGTGTTGATCGGCGGGGTGCACCTGCCGGCCACGGTCATCCCGGTCGGCACGTCCGCCGACGGCCTGCCGATCGGCGTGCAGATCGTTGCTCCGTACATGGAGGACCGGACCGCTCTGGCTGTTGCCCGGGCGATCCGCAACGAACTCGGGCCGATCGCCTTCCCGGACTGACGGCACCGGGGGCTCAATGACCCAGCCGATGTACCTGCTCAGTGGAGCGGCACGCGCCACTTGATCGTGGTGCCACGCGCTGTCGAGAAGAACTCCGCCTCGCCCCGGAACTTCTCTGCCCGGGCACGAATGTCGAGGATCCCGGCCGAGAAGGTCGCGTCGGTATCGAACCCGTGCCCATCGTCCGCGATGATCAGTTCCGCACGGTTCTCATCGAGCATGACGGACACGAGCACGCTCTGGGCGTCCCCGTGGCGAACGGCGTTGGACACTGCCTCGCGCACCACCGCCCGCATGCTCGAGCGGATCTCGGGATCACACTCGCCTGCTCCCTCGACGACCACGGTGCACAGCACGCCGGTTGCGTCCACGATCGGCCGCAGTGCGTCCCTCAGTTCCACCTCGATCACGGTGGGTGTCACGCTTCGGAGGTCGAGCACCTCCCGGCGGATCTCCTCAATCACGCCCGCAAGGATGGAAACGACGTGCTTGGCGGTGTCCGTCGTGTCGGTGTCGAGTGTCTCCACCATCGACTCGATGAACAGACAGGCAGCGAACAGCTGCTGCACCGTGGAGTCGTGCAGGTCCCGTGCGATCTGCTCACGCTGCTGGGCCATGGTCCTCGCGCGTGATGCCTCGAGAACGGCAAAGCGCTGGTTCTCCAGGTCGAGTTCCATACCGCGCAGGTCGGAGCAGTCAGTCCCTATCTCCACGACGAAGCTGCCTACGCGCTGCCAGAGCACGTTGAGGAAGACGAACGGGCGGTCCGGGCTGTAGATCTCACGTGTTTCGGGTGTGAACTCGAACACTTGCTGTACCGAACCCTCGTTCCAGGCGCGATTCACGTAGCCCATCGCGTCGAGCGGGTCGTGATACTCCTCCATCATCAACTGGCCGAGAACGACCGGCCTCACGCGCACTCTGGCGTAGGCACGGTTCCACGTGTGCAGGCGGGCGTCGATGATCAAACCTGACTCATCGAACACGGGGGTGTGCACACTCACGTACTCCCTGAGTTCGTCGATGATGGCGAAAAGATCTTCGGCCCCGATGGGTTCCACCCCCGTATCGTGGCAGAGACGTGCTCCGCACACGGCGTTAGGGCAGTCGGTGGATCACGAGCGGCATCGAACCGCGCACACCTGCCTCGTGCAGGACAGCAGCGCATACGGTGAGGGCCCAACCCGACCGCATGCTGGCGGCACACAGCAGCACCGGGCCGGGCAGGGGTTCGACCGGGGCGCCGAGCACTATTGCGGACTCGAGATGGCGAACGGCCGGGCTGCTGGACAGGTCCGGGCCGAGCGCCTCACCCTCCCAGCGCAATACGTCGAGCACCTCCAGCCTGCCAATTTTGGCGATGTCGGCGGCCAGACGCCGGTTTGCCTCGCCCTCCTCGCCGAATGCGGCCGCCGGGACGACAGCGGCGGGGCGCTGTGACCACACCTTCGCCCAGCGGCGCAGGACCTCCACGGCGCCACCGACGAGCGGCTCAGGAAGCGTTCCGTAGCCCGATCGCTGGAGATCCCGCAGGGCCTCGGCCCACCCGGGGTCGTCGGCAAAGGCAACAGCCCGGCCCTCCAGCAGACCAGCGATCCTTCCTCGACGAGCGACGCCCTGGGGCCACAACTTGCGGGGCTCGACCACAATGTCCACGCCCCGGGAGAATGCCCGGGCGGCCTCGAGCCACTCCGCCGCCGGCGCGGTGCCCGGCTGGGGCAGCGCCCCGGTGCACACCGAGCAGCGGCCGCACTGTGCGGGCGACGGGTCGTCGAGGGCCTGCTGCAGATAGGCCATGAGGCAGCCGCGCCCGTGCGCGTACTGCCGCATGAGGTCTGCCTCGGCGCGACGCATTCGCGTGAGCGTGTCCCACTTGGTGGTGTTGTGCACGTAGGTCTCGCCGGTGGAGGCCCAGCGGGTTCCGTCCTTGGTTACGACACCGTCGACGGCAAGGATCTTGAGCAGTGTCTCGAGCCGCCCTCGGCGCACGCCGGTGGTGCTGTCGAGCTCCACCGTGGACTGCGGTCCGGCGGCCAGCGCGATCAGCACCTTGTCGACGTCCGCAGCATTGGGGATCGATGCTGTGGCGAAGTAGTCCCAGATCCGCTCGTCGGAGTCCGATGAGAGCAGCACGGCCACGGCGTGATCGAGCGCCCGACCGGCACGACCCACCTGCTGGTAGTAGGCGACCGGGGTGGACGGCGAACCAACGTGGATACAGAATCCGAGGTCCGGCTTGTCGTAGCCCATGCCGAGGGCACTGGTGGCCACAACCGCCTTCACCTCGTTGCGCCGGAGCGCATCCTCCACCTGCTCGCGCTGTTCGGCTTCCAGCTGTCCGCTGTATGCAGCCACCTCGTGGCCGCAGGACTGCAGGAACGCAGCCAGGCGTTCTGCCTCCGCGACGGTCAGCACGTAGATGATCCCCGAGCCGGGGAGCGTGTGGAGTGCATCGGCAACCCAGGCATAGCGCTCCAGCGGCGCCAGCCCGGGCACGACCGCTAGCTGCAGCGACGTCCGTGCGAGCGTGCCGCGGAACGTGACGGCCCCGGATCCCAACTGCGACTCGACATCGGCGACCACCCTGCTGTTCGCGGTGGCGGTGGTGGCGAGCACCGACGCCGTCGGAGTTCCGAGCAGTGCGCGGGCGAGTCGCTGGTAGTCGGGCCGGAAGTCGAATCCCCAGTCGCTGATGCAGTGCGCCTCATCAATCACTACCAGTCCGACGCGGGCCATCAGTTGGTCGAGCCGGGCTGCGAACCGGGGGTTACCGAGGCGCTCGGGCGACACGAGTAACACGTCCAGTTCGTCACTGTCGAGCGCCCTGAACACGCTGTCCCAGTCGTCGATATTCGTGCTGTTGATCGTGGCGGCACGGAGGCCGGCACGCGTGGCCGCATTCACCTGATCCCGCATGAGCGCCAGCAGCGGCGACACCACGAGCGTGGGGCCAGCCCCGGTGGAGCGCAGGGCAGACGTGGCTGCCCAGTAGACGGCGCTCTTGCCCCAGCCGGTGGCCTGCACGACGAGCACGCGGGCCGCTGGCTCGATGATTGCCCGCACAGCGTCGAGCTGGTCCCCCCGGGGTACCGCTCCCCCGCCGGCCAGCCGCTCGAGGACGATCTGGGTGTGTTCGGCAGCAAGGTCGTTCGGCAAGGGGGTCAACCTACTCGGGGTGCTGCACCAGCGGCCGTTGAGACGCTTGCGTACCGAGCCGACCTCCCAACCGGAGCCGTGTTACGCAGCGCGGGGTTTGCGGCGACGTACAACCGAAACACCCGCCGCGATGACTGCTGCGCCAGCGGCGACGATCACGATGATCCACACCCCGTTACCGCTGCCGCCACCCACGATTGCACCACTCGTTCCCGACTGCGGGAGCGCGTTGTTGAGGCGTTTGATGGACCCTTTGAAGTCACCGCCCAGCAAGATCTTGCCATCAGCCTGCACCACCACCGAATTCACCCGGCCGGTGAGGTTTGGTGGGCTTGGTGGGGTGAAGGTGCTGTCGATGCTGCCGTTGGGGTGGAGGCGTTTGACGGACCCTTTGAACTTGCCGCCGACCAGGATCTTGCCATCAGCCTGCACCACCACCGAGTTCACCCTCTTGTCGAAGGATGCGAAGTCGGTGTCGATGCTGCCGTTGGGGTTCAGGCGTTTGAGATACCCGGTGAAGTCGCCGCCAACCAAGATCTTGCCGTCAGCCTGCACCACGATTGACTGCACACCGACGGGGACCCGCTTCCCCCGGCCGCTGAAGGATGGTGGGGTGAACGTGGTGTCGATGCTGCCATCGGCGTTGAGGCGTGTGGCATACCCGGTGAAATTGCCGCCGACCAGGATCTTGCCGTCGGCCTGCACCACCAGTGAGAACACCACGAGGTCGAGGGATGGTGGGGTGAACGTGCTGTCAACGCTGCCATTGCTGTTGAGGCGTGTGACATACCCGGTGAAATTGCCGCCGACCAGGATCTTGCCGTCGGCCTGCACCACCAGTGAGAACACCACGCCGGCGAGGGACGGCGGGGTGAAGGTGCTGTCGATGCTGCCATCGGCGTTGAGGCGTGTGACGGACCCCGTGAAATTGCCGCCGACCAGGATCTTGCCGTCAGCCTGCACCACCACCGAGTACACCACGCCGGCGAGAGATGGCGGGGTAAAGGTGCTGTTGACGCTGCCATCGCTGTTCAGGCGTGTGACGGACCCGTTGAAGGCGCCGCCGACCAAGACCTTGCCGTCAGCCTGCACCACCACCGACTGCACCACGCCGTCGAGGGACGGTGCGGTAAAGGCGCTGTCGACGCTGCCGTTGCCGTTCAGGCGTGTGACGGATCCGTTGAACTCACCACCGACCAAAATCTTGCCGTCGGCCTGCATTACCACCGACTGCACCACGCCGTCGAGGGACGGTGCGGTAAAGGCGCTGTCCAAGCTGCCATCGGTGTTCAGGCGTGTGACATACCCGGTGAAGTCACCGCCGACCAGGATCTTGCCATCAGCGTGCACCACCACCGATCGCACCCGGCCGTCGAGGGACGGCGCGGTAAAGGTGCTGTCGACGCTGCCATTGCTGTTCAGGCGTGTGACATACCCGGTGAAGTCACCGCCAACCAGGATCTTGCCATCAGCGTGCACCACCACCGAGTACACCCGGCCGTCGAGGGACGGCGCGGCAAAGCTGCTGTCGACGCTGCCATTGCTGTTGAGGCGTGTGAGATACCCGGTGAAATTGCCGCCGATCAGAATCTTGCCGTCAGCCTGCACCACCACCGATCGCACCCGGCCGTCGAGGGATGGTGGCGTGAAGGTGCTGTCGACGCTGCCATTGGTGCTGAGGCGTGTGACGGACCCGGTGAAGTCACCGCCGACCAGGATCTTGCCGTCGGCCTGCACCAGCAGTGAGTACACCGGGCCGTCGAGGGACGGCGCGGCAAAGCTGCTGTCGACGCTGCCGTTGCCGTTCAGGCGTGTGAGATACCCGTCGAAGGCGCCGCCGATCACGACCTTGCCGTCAGCCTGCACCACCACCGATCGCACCCGGCCGTCGAGGGACGGTGGGGTGAAGGTGCTGTCGATGCTGCCGTCTGCGACGGTCTGCGCGGTGACAGGAGAGGCGAGGACGAACGTGGCGACACTTGCGGCTACGAAAGCGACACCGACAATGCTGCGCAGGCGACCTGAGATGTGACGAATCAACGGCTTGACCCTTCCGGTTGGGCCGGAACCCGGCACCAACCATTGCTTAGCAGATTGCGCACCGGCGACGCATCGGGCACGACTGCCCAAGCAAACAAGAAAGCCCCAGCCCGACGGCCCGGGGCTTGGTGTCGAAGGGCGGACTTGAACCCCCACGAGTTTGCGATCGCTAGACCCGTACACGTTCTGCAATAACCCGAATCTGTTCCGACCACTCGTGTCTCGGCTGGGTAAGTGAGAAGAGATCACTCGATGCGTTCCGCACAACATCCTCGTCGAGTGGCAAGAGTGCGACGGTCTCGGCACCGTACGTTTCGTCCATCTGCTTCAGCAGGTCCCCCCGGTCCACACCTGATGGGACCTTGTTCAGGACGAGAAGCAAGTCGGGCACCTTCAGGCGACGCGCAACACTGACGGTCACTGCAGTTCCCTCAAAATCTTGGCGGTCAGGTCGAAGAATGATCAGGAGCGTGTCACTCAACATGATCGAAAGAAGCGTCTCTTCGTTCAGCCCGGGGTGCGTATCGACAATGACGTAGTCGAGGTGAAGCTCCGATGCAAGATTCTTCAAACCATCCCTGAGCCGCGCGACGTCGTAGCCATCGTGCAGAATCCGTGCGATATCGCCTGCAGAAACACTTGAGCGCACGAGGTACAGCGCACCGCCATCGGACATCGCCTGATTTGCCCGCACCCGGTCGCTCACGTCTTGAGCGACGTCCTGGATTGTCGCTTGCTCCCACAGATAATCGTTCAGCGAGGGACCATGCGTGTTGTCGAGCCCGAAGAGAACGTGCACACCGGGGCTCTGAATATCGGTATCCACGATCGCTACCCGAGCCCCGCCAACAGCAAGTTGACCAGCAAGGTTTGCGACCGTGTTTGTCTTCCCGGTGCCCCCTCGAAAGGAGTGCACAGAAATCAACTTCGCCATGCGTGAATCCGAGTCCTCATTATTGTCTTCGCTAAAGCCATTATGTCAGACTCGCTACGTGGAACTTGACCCTCAGGCCGCAGTCCTCGTCGCGCTGCTGCGGAGCAAGGGCGTGGTAAACGTGTCCCAGTTGACGGTCGCTGGCGCCCGCCGCGAGGGGCTTCATCTCGCCGGCACTTGGGCCCTTGACGACGACAGCGTCGCCATCGTCAGCCACGTTTCGAGGTTGGGCCGAATGAGTGAGAGCAACCTTGCAGCGATATCGGGCATTGTCGAATCTCGCCTCCAACCGCTGCTGGAGAACCTGCGCTTTGCCGGGTACCTTCGCAGGCGCGAGGGCCCTCGGGGCGACACCCTCTGGGAGGCCATGCTGTCTGGACGCAGACGCTCCAGCCCCGATGTCACAGGAGCGCTTGCTTCGCTTGCCGCCGACTCCGAAGTAAACACGACCCCGTCTGGATCCGACGGCGTTCGAGACCACCAGGTGCTGCCAGGCGTCGAAGTCCGCGTTTACCGGCCCGTCGACGCCGGCGAAGCACTGCTGCCGGTGGTGTTTTTTGTCCACGGTGGCGGCTACGTAACCGGCTCCATCGAATCGTATAACGAGTTCTGCCTCTCCATGGTCGAACTCACTGGTTTCGCTGTAGTCAGTGTCGGGTACCGTCTCGCACCGGAGCATCGCTTTCCGACTGCATATACCGACACGGTTGCTGCGCTTCACTGGCTCGTTGAGCAAGGCGCATCGCACGGGCTGGACGCTCACCGTCTCGCCGCCATGGGCGATTCAGCCGGCGCAGCGCTTTGCACCTCGGCCATCCTCACTGCGCACCGCGAGGGCTGGGCACGTATCGCGCTCCAGGTGCTGCTCTACCCCGCCCT
>CAFBQP010000096.1_pt1 | contig 10349 bp, 10 predicted proteins | sample 7270011 | NCBI WGS metagenome assembly CAFBQP01 (sample SAMEA6814178, study PRJEB35770) | uncultured Acidimicrobiales bacterium | biome: Freshwater; feature: Freshwater reservoir; material: water | place: Czech Republic | collected 2016-11-09 | depth 30m m | reverse complement strand
GCGGAACCTCGAGCACGCACCCGCCCCGGGCGGTGTTCAGCCAGTTGCGCTGGATCAGAAAGTTTCTGGTGCCCAACCGCACGTTGGCCTTGGCGCGCCCGACCGGGAACGTGGGCCCGTAACTCCAGGAGCATCGGTCTGCATTTTCCGCTCCGGTGCTGTCGTACCACGCGTTCAATTCTGGATCGGTGACCGCTTCATCGATCTCGTGGGCGATGACGCTCACCATCGCGTCAGCGCCCGCGTCGGCGTTCGGGGACACCTTCTGGGCTCCGCACACGAGCAGGTTCGGTCCGGTGGGATCCCCGACGAACGCGTACTTGATGCTGTGTGCACCGATCCTGCGGAACGAGTGCCACCCGCAGTACTGGGTGAGGAAGCCCGGCTTGCCGACGTCGTTGCTGGTCAGCACGAGGTAGATGCCGTTCGGGTCCGACGGCAACTTGGCCAAGCGGATCGCCGAGGCGACGATGCGCCCGATCTTGGCGTCGGTGACGCTCGTGCGCCCGGCCGAGTACCGGTCGAAGTGCTGGCCGGCGAGGGTGAGAGAGTTCGCCACGGTCGCACCCGAGGCATCGGGATACGTCATGTTGATCGCGAACCGTGGGCCGGCGAGATTGTTGAGGAAGTCGGTGATGATCGCCCTCCGCCTGGTCTTGCGTGACCAGTTTCCATACCAGATCACGTACACCTTGATCGGTCCGGTCATCACGGGTCCGCCGTGGTACTCCATCGGCTTGATCGACCGGGCCGCGCCAATGGGTGAGGGCCGGAATCGGCTGATCGTGGGGAGCATGCGAACTGGTCGCTCCGGATCCACGGTTGGGTGCCCAGAAGACGGTGCGGGGGGTGGACCGGCCGAAGCAAGGGTTACCGCGAGGGCTGCTGCGAGCACACAGGGTGCAAGCACGGCAAGGACAACAAAACGGCGGAGAGCGAACACAGGGGCTCCTGACTCGTCGCACGAGGGGACCGGTGGGTCCGAGCGGGCGGAGCGGTGCCGCCGAGTGAGGGTGACGCTACCGATATCCATGGCGTGAGACTCCGTTGTTTGGGAAGCCGGGACCAGTCCGGCCGGCCTGCCCGCTAAGGTCGATGCAAATGGACCTCGTCGAGACCCTTCCGGCGAGCTGGTACTCGCAGCCGGACGTGTATGAGCGTGAGCGTGCCACCGTGTTCCGTTCGGCCTGGATCCACGTGGGTTTCGACAGCGAACTGGAGTCGCCGGGTGACTACCTCACCGAGGACTTGGCTGGATTCCCTCTTTTCGTGCGGCGGCTCGCAGACGGCTCGCTGAGTGCCTTCCACAATGTGTGCCCCCATCGGGCCGGCCCGCTCGTCTGGGAGGGCTGTGGGCATTCCGCAAATCTCACCTGCCGTTACCACGGATGGGCGTTCACGGCCACCGGGGATCTGCTCAGCGCGCGCGACTTCGGTGCAGAGGTGCCGCAAGGCATCGCACTCACGAGCGTGCAGGTCGTCTCCTGGAGAGGGCTCGTCTTCGTGTGCCTCGACCCCTCGACCCCGCCGCTCGTAGAGTGGCTCGGGGGCTTCCCCGACGCCTTAGTTGACGTTCCGCTCGAGGGCTATCGCTTCGTGCGACGCACGGTCCGCCGTGTCGCGTGTAACTGGAAGACCTACGCCGACAACTTCCTCGAGGGATACCACGTGCCAACCGTGCATCCGTCGATGAGCAGAGACGCAGACGCGATGCAGTACGTAGTTCACCAGGGTGATGACCCCAGGTGGAACATCCACACGATGCCTCCACGCGGTGAGACCTACTTCAGCGTCTTCGGATGGTTCTGGCCATGCTTCGCATTCAACGTGGTGCCCGGTGGGTTCGCGGTGGAGCGATGGCTGCCACGTGGTCCCCACGAGATCGACGTCATCTTCGACTACCTCTTTGCCGACGATGCAGTCGATACCGATGCGATCTTCACCGCCTCGGAGGAGGTTGCCGACGAGGACGCCCGCGTGAGCGCGTTCGTCCAGCGAAACCTCGAGTCCGGTGCCTACGACACCGGGCTGTTGAGCCCGAAGTGGGAACCGGCGCTCGCGGCGTTCCACAAAATGGTGCGCTACGCCGTCTCTGCTACTTCTTGAGCAGGCGGGAAAACAATCCTCTGCCCGACTTCGGCGAGGACGTGGCGCCCGGACCGTTTGACTTGCACTGGCAACGCTGGTTCTTCGGAACGTCGCCGAGGACCGCCTCGACGTGAGCGCCGCACCCGGCCCAACTCGGCTTGCTGCATTTCGAACACTTCACTCGTCTGCACATACCCCATAGGGTATCAGTATTTGACCGCTGGCCGTACACTCCCCGGGTGCCGAGTCCGCTGCAGCTGAAGTTCGTCCTCTCGGCGCCCTCGGTGGGCCAGTTACCCGAAACGCCCGGTGAGGTTGCGTTCGTCGGTCGGTCGAACGTCGGCAAGTCGTCGCTCATCAACTCGCTCGCGAACCGCAAGCAGTTGGCACTGGTGAGCAACACGCCGGGCCGGACGCAGCTCATCAACCTCTTCGTGCTGCCCAGCGGGGCAACAGTGGTCGACCTGCCCGGATACGGCTATGCCGCGGTTCCCGGACGGATCAAGCAGGGCTGGGGCGCAATGATCGAGGGGTACCTCCTCGACCGTGAGGACCTGGAGCAGACCTTCATCCTCGTGGACGGCGAGATCGGCCCCACCAAGCTGGACCTCCAGATGCTCGACTGGTCACGTGCCAACGGTATTCCGCACACCATCGTGGCAACCAAGATGGACAAGGTCCGGTCTGCCAAGCGACCCACCCGCAAGAAGGAACTCGCCGCTGCATGTCAGCTCGAGACGGGCGACATTGTGTGGGTCAGTTCGTCAACCGGCGTCGGCATCGACGATCTCCGGTCGCTCGTGCTCTCGCATCTCACCGCGGGACGTCATTAAGGCCGACACGAATCTCGCAAACCAGTTGCCCCGAACGGTTCAGACCAGTTCGTAGCGGATCGGCAGGTGCTTGTTCGGGGTGCGCCCGACGTCGAAAGAGAAGGGGTTGGTGAACACGACCTCGTCGCGGTTCGCGTCGGCCTCCTTCGTGTCCAGAATCGCCCTCGGAGCATTCAGGAACTCGGTGGGGTGCAACTCGATGTCGGGCACGTCTGCGTGCTTGGTAACTACCTCGGAGGGGCTGAAGTTCTCGTGCTTGACCCAATGGACAGGGAGCGGAACCGGGGCAAAACGACCCGGAGCCCGGAAACCCCAGGGGGGGCTGCCGGGCTCCGTGATGGCGTGGAGGTCAGTCCAGGGTGGAGACACCCTTGGGCGCCAACTGGTTCATGTAGCCGAACATGTAACCGGCGACACGGCGCATCTGGATCTCCTCGGCGCCCTCGGTGATCCGGTACCGGCGGTGATGGCGGTAGATGTGCTCGAATGCCTTGTGGCGGCTGTAGCCCATGCCACCGTGGATCTGCATGGCGCGGTCAGCGGCCTCGCAGCAGAAGCGGTTGGCGTAGTAGTTGCACATCGACACCTTGTCGGACTGGCTGAAGGCGCCGTACTTGTCCATGAGCCATGCGGTCTTGTAGATGAACGCACGGAGCATCTCGGCCTGGGTCTGCAGTTCCACGAGCGGGAACTGGATGCCCTGGTTGGTGGAAAGCGCCTTGCCGAACGGCTTGCGCTCCTTGGCCCACTGGATGGTCTCGTTGATGCAGTACTGGGCTGCGCCGAGCGAGGACGCCGCCTGACGGATGCGGTTCTCGTTGAAGAAGTGCTGCACCACCTGGAGGCCCTTGCCCTCACCGCCGAAGATCGACGAGTCCGGGACACGGATGTCTTTGAACGACACGTGCGCGTGGTCGGTCGGCATGTTGAAGGTCCAGAGGTATTCCTCGATCTTGAAGCCCGGGGCATCCGTCGGCGTGAGGAAGCAGGTGATGCCGTCTCCGTCGCCTGCCTTGCCCGACGTGCGGGCGAAGATCAGGTCGTGGGAGGCGGTGTGAATCCCGGTGTTCCAGATCTTCTCGCCGTTGATGATCCACTCGTCGCCGTCTCGCACGGCGGTGGTCTCCATGTGCGTTGCATCGGATCCGTGCTTGGGCTCGGTGATGCCGAAGGCGAAGTGGCGGCGGCCCTGGTTGAGGTCGTCGATCCACTCCTTCTTCTGCTGCTCGGTGCCGTAGCGGATCATGAGGAGCAGGCCGACGTTGTTGCCGACGATCGCGTGCTCGTTCTGTAGGTCGCAGTGGAGGCCGAGGCCCTTGCCGGCGAGGTGATCGCGGATGACGGCCATATCGAGGTTGCCGCCCTCCTTGCCGCCGTACTCCTTCGGGAACGGGTAGCGGTAGTGACCGGCGTCGTCGGCCAGACGCTTCACGCGGTGCAGGAGCGCCTCCCACTCCGGACGGGGGAGACCCTGGTTGTCCCAGTCGGTGCGGGCGTGCTCGCGGCGGTGGTCGAAGAAGCGGATGTTGTCATCCTCTGCCTCGATCGGCTTGATGACCTTCTCGATGAAGTCGTCGAGTTCGACGAGGTAATCGGCGAGTTCCTTGGGGATTTCGAAGTCCATTGTTCCTGTTCTTTCGTGTGTCGGTTGTCGGCGGTTTGCGATTACTTGATGGCGAGGGGGTTGCTCGGCGAACCCACTGCGTTGGTGAACTTGATAGGCGGTGATGCGGTGAGGAACTCCCACACGCCATCCGCCTCGCAGTCATCGGCCAACTCGTCGAAGTCGAGGATCTCGCCGAGGGTCATGCCCATGTCGCGGATGAGCACCATGTGCACCGGGAGCAGTTCGGTCTCGATCTCACCGGGGAGCACCTCGATGGCCCAGTTGTCGGAGGCGATAACGGCAACGTCGCGGTCGTAGAGCCACTGGCAGCAGTCGAGACCGAGGCCCGGCTCGCCCGCCATGAACGCGTTGGCGTCCTTCTCCTGCTTGAACTTGGTGCGCCAGCCGGTGCGGAAGTACAGGACGTCTCCGGCGCCCACAGTGACACCCTGCTTCGCGCAGGCGGCGTCCAAGTCTGCCGGGGTGATGACATAGCCCTGCTCGAGCCACTTCACGCCCTTCAGGCGGGCGATGTCGAGCAGCACGCCGCGACCGACGATTCCCTTGGCCTGCTTGGTGATGTCGCAATACTTCGTGCCGTGCGGGCTCACGCCCGATGCGGGGAATCCGTTGTACATGACCTCGTCGTAGAACACGTGGGCAAGCCCGTCCCACTGGCTCGCCGCCTGCAGCGGCATGAAGATGTAGTCGTCGGCGTAGTGGAAGGCACCGGGAAACTCCTGGTCCTGGCCGGTCTCGGACATGAGGCGAACCGGGTTGATGCGGCCCCCGCCGGGCTGGGGCCCGTTCTGGTCGAACGGGATACCGAGGTCAAAGATCTTCCCGGTTTTGGCGAGCTTGGCGGCGGCAACGACGCGCTCGGGCGTGATGAGGTTCGTCGTGCCCTTCTCGTCGTCCTTGCCCCAACGACCCCAGTTGCTCAACTTCTTGCCGATTGCTCGGAAGTCGTGTGTCATCTCTGTCCTTTCATCCGGCAGCGCCAAGGCGCGGCATCCCCCACGAGGGATCGACTTCTCGATCCGTTCCCGTTTCTATCTGAAACTTGACGGTCTCGTCAATTTATGTTGTTGACCTGCGACGATGGCGATCTCTGTTGAGTACGATCAAGCCTGTGGATGCTGCGCTCACCCCCCGGGCAGCTCGGACGCGTACCGCGCTCGTGTGTGCCGCTCGGGCGCTGTTCGAGACGAAGGGTTACCTCGACACCAACGTGGGGGACATCGCGCTCCGGGCCCGCGTGGCGCACGGGACCTTCTACACGTACTTCTCCTCGAAGGAGGAGATTTTCAGCGAGGTCGCACACGAACTCACCACGGACTTCCAGCGGATCGCGGCGGACGAGCCACCACTGGCTCCGGGTGCAAGTCTCCGGGCGCGAATCGAGCGGGCCAATCGCGGCTACCTGCATGCCTACGAACAGTTGGCGCCGATGATGGCGGTGCTCGAGCAGGTGGCCACGTTCAACCCCCGGCTTGCGGAGATCCGGCGTTCGGCCCGTCGTTCGAGGGTGGACCGGGGAACGGCCGCCATGCGTCGCTGGCGGGAGCGCGGTCTCATCGACGCCGCAGTGGACCCCGAGTATGCAGCGAGCGCGCTGGGCTCGATGGTCGATCGCTCGGCCTACGTGTGGCTCGTCCTCGGTGAGCAGTACGAGTTCGACAGGGCCGTTCAGCAACTGACACTGCTCTACTGCAACGCGCTCGGCCTTCCCCCGGACGACGACAACTCGGCCTGACTTTGCAAGAATCGCCGGATGGACTTCGGCGTATGCATGGCAGCGAAGATCGACGACCTCGACTATGTCGACCTCATGGAGGACCTCGGATACTCGCACCTCTGGGTGGCCGACAGTCAGATGCTGTGGTCCGACTGCTACGCCGTGATGGCGCTCGCAGCCGCACGCACCACGCGCCTGCGGATCGGCACCGGTGTCGCGGTCGCCGGAACGAGGCCGTCCGCCGTCACCGCGGCGGCGCACGCAACGATCAACCGCATCGCCCCGGGCCGGGTGTTCTGCGGTATTGGCACCGGGAACACCGCCATGCGGATCATGGGGCACAAGCCGATCCCGATGGCCGAGTTCGACGAATATCTGTCGACGTTGCGAGTGCTGCTCGACGGCGGTGAGGCCGAGGTGCACTGGCGCGGGCAGACGGCGCCTGCTCGGCACCTCATGCAGGACGCTGGGTTCGTGTCGTTCACGCCGCGGATGCCGATGTACGTGTCGGCCTTCGGTCCCAAGGCGACGGCGCTCGCGGCCAAGCACGGTGACGGCTTGGTGATGTCGTCCCCGCCGGACCCTGAGGTGATCGCCGGGATCCGACTCCGGTATCTCGAGGCTGCGCGCGCTGCGGGTCGCACCGAGGACGACCAGTACTTCACCTTCACCTCGCTGAACACCATGGTGGTGCTCGAGGATGGCGAGGCGACCGACAGCGAGCGGGTCCGCAAGGAATGCGGGGCGTTCGCGATCGCGGCGCTGCACTACACCTATGAGCAATACCGCCAGTACGGCAGACGGCCGCCCCGCTATCTCGATGACATCTGGGGCGATTACGTCGCGATGCTCGAGGAGACCCCCGAAGATCGGCGGCATCTCCGCATCCACGCTGGTCACAACTGCTGGGTGGAACCGGAGGAGGAGCGCTTCGTCACGAAGGAACTCATCGAGCGGTCGTGTCTGGTCGGCACAGCCGAACAGCTCGCTGCGCAAGTGCGAGACCTCGAGTCGGCAGGCCTCACACAGATCATGCTGCTCCCCCCGCTCGAGGCGAAAGAGCGCGTGCTGCGCTCGGTAGCCGAGCGCGTTATCCCGCTCGTCTAGGCGCCGTCACCCCCATCGCGTAACGTCGGATCGTGGCAGCCATCGATGTCCGGGCGGTGCTCGACGGCAAGGTGTGGCCGCAGGACGTCCACGACTTCGTCGGTGACGTTGTCGACATCCTCGACGAACAGCTCGCTGAGGCCGGGCCGGCAGAGCGCGAGGCTGCCGCTCGAGACCTTCTCGACCTCCTTGCCGACGATGACCTCGTCATCCGGACGTGGGCGGTGGTCGGCATCAGGCGTGCACTCCGGGTGCTGGGGGACGATGCGGTGCTCGGCGCGCTCGACACCCACCGGGATGTGCTGTCGGTCGCAGGTGTCAGCCTCTGGCAGGTGAGCCAGCCGACGCTGCTCGCCGAGGCCCGGTATCGCCTCGACTACTGACTACTCGGGTCGCCGGAGCACGCTCCCCGGCGCGGTGCGTCCGCTGGATCCTCCTCAGGAGCCGAACCTCACGGAGCCACGGACGAAGTCCGAGCGGACGAGGACCCGCATCCTCGACGCTGCGGCGGCAGTGTTCAGCGAGCAGGGGTACGGCGCGCGGCTGAGCGATATCGCGCGACACGCCGGGATCCAGACCGGCAGCCTGTATTACCACTTTTCCTCGCGGGAGGAACTCGTGGACGAGCGGCGGCTCGTTCTTGCCGTAGATGAGCTCGCTGACAGCGCCGCTGCCGAGGAACAGCTTCCAGTTCATCGCCCACGTGGCGGTGCGACTGTCGTTGTGGTGGTACGTGTCGAGCGCGAACGACGCGAGGTCATCCTCGGCCCCGGCCAGTTCTGCGTCAAGATCGATCGGTTCGGCGCCGCCGACGCGGACGAAGATCAGGCCGTACCGCTCCGCAACAGCAACCTGGCGGAGGTTGCACTGGCGGTCGACGTCGTCGAAGGCACTCGCGCTCAACGGGCGTGCCCGAAGGGCGCCGTCGCTCTCGAACGTCTGTCCGTGATACGGGCACGTCATGGCTCGTAGAACGTCGCCCCGTCCCGGAACAGGACCTGCATCTCCCTGTCGAACCGCGAGGTGTCGGTGTACGCAGCAGCAGCGTTCGTGTAACTGGACGGCGCGTGCAGCCCGACGAGGTGGGGGCCGGACCCGGCAACCCGGTCGAGTAACTCGATCTGTCGCTCCCTGCGTATTGCGAGCCCTCAGGCCCGGAGATACGAGTCGGCAAGGGAGCCGAGGATCGACTCGAACTCCTCAACCGTCTGGCGGATGATCTCGGCTGCGGTCTGTATGGCCTCGATCCTGCCAGCCACCTGGCCCAACTGCGGCAGGCCCGAGTCGAGGTCACCGTTCTGGTACATCTCGAGCGTCTGTGGGAGCAGTGCCATCGGGTTGCCCTCGTTGCTCAGCTCGAACGGAGCGGTTGCAGCGGTGCGGAGCACGCGTACGGGCCGACCGTTGTGCTGGTTGATCATCATCGTGTCCGTCTCCTCAGCGTCGACGACGGCCTGCTTCATGTTCTGGTGCACCGGCGACTCGACGGTGGCGACCATCCGCGTACCCATCTGCACGCCCTCGGCGCCGAGCGCGAATGCCGCAGCCATGGTGCGGCCGTCGGCCATGCCGCCCGCGGCGATGATCGGGATGCCGACCCGGCTTGCGATGAGGGGGAGCAGCACCATCGACGTGACGTCCCGCGGGTTCTTGAACCCGGCCCCCTCGCTGCCCTCGACCACCAGTCCGTCCACCCCGGAGTCCACAGCCTTCAGGGCGCCCTTGAGCGATGGAACCACGTGGAAGACGGTGAGACCCGCCGCCTTCAGGGTCTTGGTGTGCTTCTCGGGCGAGCCGGCCGAGGTGGTGACGAAGCGGATTCCCTCCTCCACGATCATGTCGATGATTCGGATGTCCTGCACGAAGGCAATCGGAAGGTTCACGCCGAACGGCTTGTCCGTCAGGTCGCGTGTACGGCGGATATCGTCGCGGACCTCGTCGATCCCGAGCGAGCCGGGAACGAGGCCGATCGCGCCGGCATTGGCGACCGCCGAGACGAGCGCGGGTTTTGCGATGAAGCCCATCGGGGCCTGGACGATCGGGATCTCGACGCCGAACATCCGGGTGACGCGATTGTTGAAGCTCATGGGCCGAAACCTACACGGCCGGATCAGATCGACATACCGCCGCCGATTTCGTCATTCCCCGCACGGCCCACTTGTTCGAGGGGTACGCGAACAGCGTGGACGTTCCTCGGAGCCCAGCCACCGGGGAGACGTTGATGATGGAACCGCTACCGAGCTGCCTCATCGGCCCCCTGACCGCGAGCCGCGCCGGTCACCACTGCCACCTTGCCCTCGAGAATTCCCATCATCACCTTCGTCCGGTGCCTTTCCAGCCGACCGCCCGGGGCACGCCCTTCCTGTCGAGCACTAGGGTTCGTCGATGGCGTTTGACCTCGTTATCCGCAATGGAATGCTCATCGACGGTCGACGCACACCCCGTTATCGAACCGATATCGGCATCTGCGAGGGCAAGGTAGTCGCGCTCGGCCGTATCGCTGCAGGAGTCGGTGTCCGGGAGATCGATGCAGATGGGCTGATGGTCGCCCCCGGCGTCGTCGACCTGCACACGCATTACGACTCTCAGGTCTTCTGGGACCCTTGGTGCACCATCTCTGGGTGGCACGGGGTGACGAGCGTCGTCGTCGGGAACTGCGGCTTTGGCTTCGCCCCAGTGCGGCCCGAGCAGCGACTGCGGGCGATGCAGACGATGGCACGCAACGAGGCGGTACCCATTGAGTGCATGGCCGAGGGGATGCCGTGGGACTGGGAGTCCTATCCCGAGTTCCTCGATTCGGTGGAGCGGACACCCAAGGGAGTGAACCTGCTCGCGTATGTGGGTCTGAACCCGCTCCTCGTGTGGGTGATGGGTTCGGTGGAGGCGGCCAAGTCGCGCCCGATGACACCTTCCGAACGGGTGGAGATCGAACGACTGCTGGGCGAGGCGATCGCAGCCGGGGCGTGCGGTTGGTCGG
>CAFBQP010000091.1_pt1 | contig 10887 bp, 7 predicted proteins | sample 7270011 | NCBI WGS metagenome assembly CAFBQP01 (sample SAMEA6814178, study PRJEB35770) | uncultured Acidimicrobiales bacterium | biome: Freshwater; feature: Freshwater reservoir; material: water | place: Czech Republic | collected 2016-11-09 | depth 30m m | reverse complement strand
CGGGTGCCGATCGTTGCCCACCCGCCGCTCTGCTGGGCGAAGGAGTACACGGCAGCAAGACCCAATCCGGTTCCCTTGCCGATCTTGCCCGTGGTGAAGAACGGCTCGAACGCGCGGGCTGCAACCTCCGGGGTCATGCCCGTACCCGTGTCGCGTACAGAGAGGGCCACAACGTCCTGCACGTCACCCGCGGGGTTAGTGGCCCGAGTTCGCTCGGCCAAGATCGTCAGGTCACCGCCAAGCCCCATGGCCTCTCGTGCGTTGAACACGAGGTTGAGGACGGCGCTGGAGAGACGGCCCGGGTCGACGTCCACGTCGAGGTCCGGCCCGACGAGTTCGGTGTGCAGGCGGATTCCCGGCGAGTCGCTGAGCGCCTGCTGCAGGAGCGGATTGAGGTCTGCGATGAACTGATTCATGTTGATTGATACCGAGGTCATCGGCTGACTGCGCGCGACCGCAAGCAGGGACTTGGCGATGGTGGCGCCACGGTGGACTGCGTCCGATGCCTTGGCGACGAAGCGGTTCAACTGCGGATCGTTCACGACGGCGGGCTGGCGCTCCATCATCTGCAGGTATCCCTGGGTGATGAAGAGCAAGTTGTTGAAGTCGTGCGCGAGGCTGCCGGCGAGCACTCCGATCGACTCCATGCGCTCTGCCTGTGCAGTTCGCATCGCGATCTCGCGCCGCTCGGTCACGTCGATGCACTGCACGAACACGAGGTTTTCGTGGGCAGCGTCGGCGATGAGGTGGGCGAACACCTCGTAGATCCGTAGCGACTGCAGGTCTGCCGCTTCCGGCGGGGTGATTGTGATGGTGATCGAGTCCGCGTGACCCTGCCGAGCGTTGTTCAGGAGGCTGAGCACCTTGTGGGTGGTCGCCTCGTCCTGTGCCCAGATCGGCGTGTCGACGACGAGGCTCCCGGGGGGAGCCCTGGTGGTGTGGTTGTTCCCCACGAGCACACGGTCGTCGGAGTCGATGATCGCCGTCCACCCGGGGGCTCCTTGCAGAGCCGCCGCGAGGAGGGCTTCTCGGCGGCGGCGGTCCACTTCCCGCCGGGCACTGTTGTGTCCAACCTGGAGCAGCAGCACGAACATCCCGATGCCGGCCAGCAACTCGACGATCAGGAAGAGCCGTCGGGTGGTGATCGGTGTGCCGAAGCGCTCGCCGCGCCGCAGGACCATCTCAAGCGAGAACCTATCCACCATGAGTTCTGCGCTGGCCGTGCCGGGCACACCCCTCGGCACGAGATCCTTGATCGATTCAACTGCGGTGCTGGATCCCGAGGTGGCGGTGGTCCAGATGGGTAGCGGTTCGGTGCTGCTGATGTCGTAGAGCGTCAGTGCAACTTCGTCGGATGCGGTAGTGGAAGGCGAGAGCGCACGCGCAACGATGATCGGTATCGACACCGTCACCACGAGCAGCCTCGGCCGCTCGGGATCGAAGAGTCCGCCCGGGGTCAGCGGCGCTGCGTAGACGATCTGTGGGTGCAACTCGCCGGAAGGGGTTGCGAACGTGACGAGGTCCAGGAGCACGGTGCTGCCGCTGCTGACGAGTCGCCTGAACTCTGCGCCGGTCTGTGCGGCCAGCCAGACGCTGAGGGACTCCTCGAACACCTGCCCGTAGTCCGAGAGGGCCGCTAGCACCTCGGGGTTGCTACCGGGCCGGGCATCGACGAGTGCTGCAGCGGTGATCGGGTCGTGGCCGTAGACCACGGTCTGGACGAGGTCGGCGAATGTCGCTGGATCGAAGTGGACCTCGTTCGAGGTGTTCGCCTTTGTTGCGAGCACGTTGATCTCGTCGGAGATGTTCGTGTTGAACGAGAACGCCGTCGCCTCTGCAGCCTTCCGGAGTGCCTTGCTGTCCTGACGGTCCCATGAGGCAAGCGTGAGTACAACCACGAGGAACGACACGAAGAGTGCTAGCGCGGGCGCCCAGAGCGGGGATCCCTCGAGGCCGGGCCACGGGAAGGCAACGACAACGGCAGCTGCGAGCAGTCCAACAGCGGTGTGCAGGTACTCAGTGCCCCACGTGGATGGCGAGAACCCCGCTGACTGGATGGCGGTCTGCACGGCGGCAATCGCGGCAGCGAGTACGGCGAGTACCGGGAAACTGAGTGCAGCGCGTCGCATCGGGGTACTGGTCGGATGGCGTCGACGAAGCGCTGTTCCGGCCAGCAGTCCCCCGGCCGCGACGACGAGGAACGAGCCCAGGTCAACCAATGCGCTGTGGTTCTGGATGAAGTGGGACGCAGCGAGCGTGGTGAGGCACAGCGCGCCGGGGATCCAGCCGAGCACGAATGCCACGGCTACCAGGGCGATGTCCACTCGGGAGTCCCAACGGTCCACACCCAGGAATCCGGAGCCAACGCACAGCAACACGGTGAGCCCCGCTCGCTGCAACCCAGAACGCGGGGGAATTTTCATGGCCCTAGTCGTCGTGTTGGTGGGTTACCGGACGTGCCGCGGCTCAACAGGGAGCGGAGAGGTATGCAGACAGGTCGTACGTCGACCACGTTCCGCCGACGATGCTCACCTTGACGCGTGTGGAGAGTTCCTCGGGATCGTTCGTCGTTGCAGTGTCGGTGTTGACACACGTGAACGACTTCGTGGTGAGGTCCTTGTACGACTCGGATCCGACTCTGTAGGTCACGATGGAACTCGACTCAGCAAGCTCGGTCCTGGTGTCGATGACCGTGAACTTGCCGAATCTGTCGGCGTCGAGCTCGACGACGCTCGGCGCAACCGTGACGTTGATACTCGTGCTCGTGCTCGTGGTCTTACAGGTGAGGCGAAAGGCTCCGGTCACGGTCACCACGCCTGTCGACGACTTTACGTACGCGGGCGTTTTCGCCTCGACGTAGCAACTGATCTTGCCGGAGGTGACGGTGGTAGAAACCGCAGAGGCTGACGGCATCGCAGCGACAAGCGAAACGAGCGCGATGCCCGCTGCTATGAGTCCCCGTACACGCTTCACGCCGCGAACTCTACACCCTCAAGAATGAATCAACAAGCGCTCCGTGCTAAGGCAACCACGCAGAGTGCTTGCACTTCACCAATGGTGAACAATCCGTGCCCATCGAGCGGATCAGATCCCGTACGAGATGACGACGGGGGCATGATCGGACCAGCGCTCGGCATACGACGGTGCCCGGTCTACCACTGCATCCCGTGCGGCCGCAGCAAGGTCCGGCGTGGCAACGTGATAGTCGATTCGCCAGCCTGCGTCGGTGTCGAAGGCCTTGCCCCTCCACGACCACCACGAGTACGGACCGGGCCCGTCCCCGCCGAGGGCCCGGCCGACGTCCACCCAACCCGCCGCGAACATCTGGTCGAACCACGAACGCTCCTCGGGGAGGAAGCCGGCCTTCTTCAGGTTGCCCTTCCAGTTCTTGATGTCGACCTCGCGATGCGCAACGTTGAGGTCGCCGGTGAGCAGAACGTGACGGCCGTCCGCGCTCAGCGCCCCGAGACGCGCCGACATGGCACCCAGGAAGGCAAGCTTCTCGCTCATGCGCGAGGGCACCTCGGCATCTCCGGTGTGGACGTAGCAGGACACGACCGTGAGGCCTCGCCCGTCGGCGGTCTCGATGTCGACCTCCACCCAGCGACCGGAGTCGTCGAATCCGTCATCGCCACCCGTGCCACCCCGCACGCCGGTACGCGTGCCGACGATCGGTCGTCGGGAGGCCACCGCCACACCTGCCCGACCTTTCGCCGAGCACTCCGCGTGGGCTACGTGCCAGCCGCTGCCGCCCAGGGTCTCGACGAGGCCGGGCACGAGGGCGTCCGGCGCGCGGACCTCCTGCATCGTGACGAGGTCCGGCTTGCGGTGCGCGAACCACCCTGCCATCCCGTTCGCACTGGCGGCACGCAAGCCGTTGACGTTGACCGAGGCAACCATGAGCGCTGCGGGCTTCTTCATGCCCTGCATTGTGCCGCGGCCCGGCGTCGGCGGCGCTACGGGGAACCCGCGTCGGGCCTCAGCCCAGCCGCAGCCCAGACAGCGAGCCTTCAGAGCGCCAGTCCTCGAGAATGCGGAAGAACGCGAGCGAGCCGCCGCCGTAGCTGGAGTTGCGCAGACGGCTCTCTGCGGGCTTTCCCTCGTTGTTGTAGTAGCCGGGGGTGCAGGCATCGAGGTACTTCAGGTTGAACAGAGCCATCTCCTCGATGGTCTGCACCCATTCGGCTTCTGCTCCGGCATCGGCCTCGACCGTCGAGATGTTGTTCGTGAGCGCATGATCGACGACGTAGGCGAGATGTCGCGCCTGCTCGGCGAGCGCGTGTGGGTAGTTCACCGTAAAGCCCGATTGGGCGGGACTCATGATGAACAGGTTCGGGAAGCCATTGCTGTGCATGCCGTGCAGGGTCATCGCCCCGTCCCGCCAGCGCTCTGTAAGTGAGACCTCGCGGCCGTGCACCTCGTAGCCGGATCGCCGTGTGTAGTCGGTGCCCACCTCGAAGCCGGTCGCATAAATGAGGCAGTCGACCTGGTACTCCACACCGTTGGCCACGATGCCGGTCTCGGTGATGCGCTCTACACCCTTGCCGTCGGTGTCCACCAGCGTGACGTTCGGCCGGTTGTAGGTCTGGAGGTACTCGTCGTGGAAGCAGGGCCGCTTGCAGAACTGCCGGTAGTACGGCTTGAGCATCTCTGCCGTTTGCGGGTCCGCGACGAGCGTGTCGACGCGAGAGCGAATCTGCTCCATCTTCTCGAAGTCCGCAAGTTCGATGGTGCTCCCGATGCTGCCGCCGAGCAGTTCGCGCTGGCCAGACTTGGTCATCGTGAGTAGCTTGCCGATGATGTCGGTCCAGCCGTCGCTCACCAGGTCCTCGGGTTCGAGGATGCCGGACACGAGGTTGTTGAAGTTCTCCATGCGTCGCTTCTGCCAGCCCGGCTCGAGCGTCGTAGCCCACGATTGGTCGGTAGGACGGTTGTTGCGCACGTCGATCGAGGAGGGTGTGCGCTGGAAGACGTAGAGGTGCTCTGCCGCCGCGCCGAGATGGGGGATGCACTGCACACCGGTTGCCCCGGTTCCGATGATGCCGACGCGCTTGCCGGCTAGTCCGGTGAGGTTCCCCTCGGAAGTACCACCGGTGTAGCCGTAGTCCCAGCGGGACGTGTGGAACGAGTGACCTCGATACGTCTCGATGCCGGGGATACCGGGCAGCTTCGGTCGATGCAGTGGCCCGTTCGCCATCACGACAAAGCGCGCTCGCATCGCGTCTCCGCGATTCGTGCCGATGACCCAGCGCTTCTCGCTGTCGTCCCACTGAACCGAAGTGACCTCGGTCTGGAACAGAGCGTTCTCGTAGAGGCGGAAGTGCTCGCCGATGGCCCTGCTGTGGGCGAGGATCTCCGGGGCGGGCGTGTACTTCTGGGCGGGCATGAACCCGAGTTCCTCCAGCAGCGGTAGGTAGATGTACGACTCCACGTCGCACGCTGCTCCCGGATACCGGTTCCAGTACCACGTGCCCCCGAAGTCGCCTCCCTTCTCGATCATGCGCAGGTTCTCGACGCCCGCCTCACGCAGTCGTGCGCCCGCCAGCTGTCCGCCGAAGCCACCACCGATCACCGCAACATCGACCTCGTCGAACAGCGGCGCTCGCTCGACCAACTCCACGTACGGGTCGTCGAGGTAGTGCTCGAAGCGGCTGATGTCGACGTACTGCTCGTTGCCGTCCTGTCGGATGCGCTTGTCGCGCTCGAAGCGGTACTTCTCGCGCAAGGCATCCGGGTCGAAGGAGGGCTGTTGGTCGGCCTGTTGTTCGGCAGTCGTCATCGTTGCTCCGTGATCTGCTCAGTGCTGGGGCCGCAGCGCGATGCCGCAGTCCGCAGCGGCGTCCCTCGTGAACCAGCCCTTCACCGTTCCCGAGTGTTCGGTCAACGTGAATTGCCAGCGGTACTGCTTCCTGACCGCGACATACCGCTGTGCCCCAAGGTCCATAAGCGGACGTTAGTTGGGCGAACTACATTTTGGCCATGGCCCTGAAGACACCGCACAAGATCCTGCTCACCGAGGACGAGATGCCGACCCAGTGGTACAACATCATCCCGGATCTGCCCTCACCGCCCCCGCCGCCGCTGCACCCCGGAACGCTGCAGCCAGCCGGCCCGGACGACTTTGCCCCGCTGTTCCCGATGGCCCTCATCGAACAGGAGGTGTCCACGCAGCGCTACGTCGACATCCCCGGTGGCGTGCTCGATATCTATCGTCTGTGGCGCCCCAGCCCGCTGTTCCGCGCTCACCGGCTCGAGCAGTTGCTCGGCACCCCGGCGCGCATCTACTACAAGTATGAGGGCGTTAGCCCTGCCGGTTCGCACAAGCCGAATACTGCAGTGCCGCAGGCGTACTACAACCATCAAGAGGGCATCACGAAGCTGACCACCGAGACCGGTGCTGGCCAGTGGGGAACAGCGCTCGCCTTCGCCACCGCCCAGTACGGCATGGAGTGCGAGGTCTGGCAGGTGGCTGCGTCCTACCGCGCCAAGCCGTACCGCCGGACCATGATGGAGCTGTGGGGGGCCACGGTGCATCCGAGCCCCTCGAACGTCACCGAGTACGGGCGCTCGCTGCTCGCACTGGACCCGAACCACCCGGGCAGCCTCGGCATTGCGATCTCCGAGGCCGTTTCGATGGCCGTGGCGGATCCGAAAACCCGATACGCACTTGGGAGCGTGCTCAACCATGTGCTGATGCACCAGACGATCATCGGCGAGGAGGCGCTGCTGCAGCTCGCGAAGGTGGGAGAGACACCCGACGTGCTCGTGGGGTGCACCGGCGGCGGGTCGAACTTCGGTGGGCTCGCCTTCCCGTTCCTGCGGGAGAAGCTTGCCGGCCGGATGAACCCGACGATCCGCTGCGTGGAGCCGTCCGCGTGTCCGAGCCTGACCAAGGGTGAGTACCGGTATGACTTCGGAGACACCGCAGGGATGACCCCGCTGATGAAGATGCACACCCTGGGTCACTCGTTCATCCCGGACCCGATCCATGCCGGTGGCCTCCGTTATCACGGCATGTCGCCGCTCGTCAGCCACGTCTACGAGCTCGGGCTTGCCGAGGCAATCGCCATCCCGCAGGTCGAGTGCTTCACGGCGGCGCTGCAGTTCGCCCGGACCGAGGGCATTGTCCCGGCCCCGGAGCCGACGCACGCGATTGCGGCCGCCATCCGCGAGGCGCTCCGCTGCAAGGAGACCGGTGAGGAAAAAGTGATCCTCACGGCACTGTGCGGTCACGGTCACCTGGACCTCGCTGCGTACGAGAAGTTCCTGGCGGGGGAAATGGTGGATCTGGACTTGAGCGACGAGGCCGTGGCGGCGGCGATGGCCAAGGTGCCGTCTGTCGCAGGCTGATCGGCGTCTCGCCTTTCTTGGGGTGCAGACGGTCACTTTGGGTGTTTGCCCACCGGGACGAAACAAATCGTTAACGCACGGCTTACACAGCGACTCTGCAGCCGCGCTTACACTCGCAATGGCCGCAGACCCCGGCCCCGCAGAAAGGACCTCGATTCCCGTGAACGAATCAGAGCAGAACGAACTCGTTGCTGGCCTCACCCAGCCCGTGAGCCGGCGTCGTGCCCTCACCATGGGCGCCTTTGGCGTCGCTGGTCTGAGCACCATTCTGGCTGCCTGTGGCGACAAGAAGTCGTCCACCGAGAGCACCACAACGGCCGCCACCGAGACCACCGCAGCAGCCACGGAGACCACCGCAGCAGCCACCGAGACCACCGCAGCAGCAGGCGGCCTCGAGAGCGCCAAGGTTGCGTTCGTCTACGTCGGGCCGCCGGACGACAACGGCTGGACCCAGGCCCACGATCAGGCCCGCCTTGCGGCCGAGGCCAAGTTCAACGGCAAGATCAAGTCCACCTTCACCCCGAACATCGGGTTCGATGCGTCCACCACGCAGTTGTTCGAGCAGCTCGTCGCCGACGGCAACGACATGGTGATCGCCAACACCGAGTACGGCGAGCTGATGAGCACCGTGACCGACAAGAACCCGAAGGTCAAGTTCCTCGAGTGCGACGGTCACAAGTTCACCGAGAACCTGTTCGGCTACTACATGGCTCACACCGAGCCGGCGTACATGCTCGGCGTTGCGGCAGGCCTGCTCGCCCCCGGCGGCAAGATCGGCTACATCGGTGCCTTCCCGACCGCCACACTCTTCAACGACGTGAACGGCCTGCTCCTCGGTGCTCGCTCGGTGAACCCGGCAGCCGAGGTCAAGGTGGTTCTCGTGAACACCTTCTTCGACCCGCAGAAGGCCGCTCAGGCCGCAGACGCTCTCCTCTCCGAGGGTGTCGAGTTCCTGTTCGGTGTCATGGACGAGCCCACCTTCCTCCAGAAGGCCGAGGCCAAGGGTGTGTGGACCGGCTACTGGAACCTCGACTTCCGCACCGCTGCGCCGACGAAGTACGTCAACAACTTCGTCCTGTCGGGGTTCGAGGGCTTCTACGAGGACCAGTTCGCGCAGCTGCTCGCCGGCGCGTGGGTTGCCGAGAAGCAGACCGTGCTGCTCGACTGCCCGCTCGGCGAGTGGGGCCCCACCGTTCCGCAGAACGTCAAGGACGCCGTTGCGGCAGTGGACGCCAAGCTGAAGGACGGAAGCCTCGTCGTCTACACCGGGCCGCTCAAGGACACCAAGGGCGCCGAGGTTCTTGCCGCCGGCAAGACCATCGACCGCCAGGGCTCTTACTCGGTGAACTTTGCCGTGGAAGGCGTTACGGGCCTCTGACCCCCTGATCGTTTAGGGTCAGTCCCGTGGGGGAACCAACCAACGTTGCTGTCGAGGCGAGTGGCATCTCCAAGTCTTTTGGAGGTGTCCTCGCCCTCGACACTGTGAACCTCGAGCTCCGCAAGGGGGAGGTTCACGCGCTGCTCGGCGAGAACGGCGCGGGTAAGACGACACTCTCCAACATCCTTGCGGGGCTCTATCGCGCGGATGGCGGGACGCTGGTGGTTGACGGGGTGGAGTGCGAGTTCCACAGCCCGTCGCAGGCAATCGAGGCCGGGGTGGGAATGGTGCACCAGCACTTCCGCCTCGTGCCCCCGATGACCGTGGCGGAGAACCTTCACCTCGGCTCTCCGGACACGCCGGCCGTGATCTCCCAGAAGAAACTGGTGGCGAGCGCCCGTCGCATGATGGAGGAAATCGGTCTCGAGGTGGACCCGACTGCTCGCGTCTGGCAACTGTCGGTGGGCGAGCAGCAGAGGGTCGAGATCCTGCGTGTGCTCGCACGTGGTGCGAGGGTGCTGATCCTCGACGAGCCCACGGCGGTGCTCACCGCCCAGGAAGCCAAGGAACTCTTCGTGGTGATCCGCCGGTTGGTCGCCTCTGGGCGGACCGTCGTCTTCATCTCGCACAAGCTGAACGAGGTCATCGAGATTTCGGACCGGATCACGGTGCTGCGCGGCGGCAAGCACGTGGTCACCAAGGACGCTGCAGGGGCGACGCCCAGAGAACTCGCCCGACTGATGACCGGTGAAGATCTCGACTATGCGGTCGAGCACCGTGAAGTCGGTTTGTCCGTCGTGCTCCGGCTCAACGACGTCTCGGCCCGGAACCATCGTGGAATCGAGGCACTGCACGGGGTGAACCTCGAGGTGCGTGCCGGCGAGGTCCTCGGGATCGCCGGTGTCTCGGGCAACGGGCAGACCGAGCTTTCTGAGGTGATCACCGGACTACGACGTGCCAACGCCGGCACGATCACCATCGACGGGGTTGATGTCACTCATGCCAGTACGCGGGACATCGCAGAGCTAGGCGTCGGTCACATCCCCGAAGACCGGATCGGGATGGGCATGGCCGGATCGCAATCCGTCAAGGACAACGCCATCCTGCGTCACTACCGATCGGAGGAACTCTCCACCCGCATGCGCCTCAAGCGCGGCAATGTGGTCGAGTTCGCCAAACGACTCGTCGCCGCCGGGCGGGTGCAGACCCGGTCCATCAACATGCCGGCCGGCCAGATGTCGGGCGGCAACCAGCAGCGCCTGGTGGCGAAGCGCGAGTCGATGATCTCCGACAGGCTGCTGGTGGCAGCGCATCCCACCCGTGGGCTCGACGTGCTTGCCACCAAGGAGGTGCAGACGGCGATCATCGAGCGGCGCGACAGCGGTTGCGGCGTGTTGATGATCTCCGATGACCTCGATGAAGTGATGCTGATGAGCGACCGGATCGCCGTGATGTACGAGGGCAGGGTGATGGGGATTTTCGACCGTGCAGAATTCGACCGTGAGCGCATCGGCCTGCTCATGGGTGGAAGCGGCCACCGGTTGCTGCCGCAATGAGCATCCCGTTCCGCTTCGCCCGTCGCCTCGAGGTCAACACGAAGCGCTCCACGTCGTACCGGATCTCCGGTGCGATCGCCGGACTGTTCCTCAGCGGCCTCCTGCTGCTCATCACGAGCCGCAACCCAATCAGACTGCTCGGCCAGAGCCTCGATGCGATCTTCGGGTCGCAGCGGGGCATCGAGGGCGTCATGGTGCAGTCGATTCCCATCCTCATGTGCGCAATCGGTGTGGCGCTCTCGCTGCGCATGAAGGTCTGGAACATCGGTTCTGACGGTCAGTTCCTGATGGGCGCCTTCGCAGCGGTCGGCGTCGGCATCAAGGTCGATGCCCCGCACTGGCTGCTGATCATCCTGATGGCCCTGGCCGCATCGATCGCCGGTGCCGCATGGATCCTCGTGCCCGCCCTGGCGAGGGCGTACTGGGGCGTCAACGAGATCATCACCACGCTGCTCCTGAACTTCGTGGCGCTGCAACTGGTGCTCTGGTCCGCGCTCGGTTTCTGGCGGGACAAGAAATCACAGGTGACCCAGTCCACCGAATCGGTGGACGCCGTACTGCCGAGGTTCCCCGGGCTGAACTCGGTCAGCATTGCGTTCATCG
>CAFBQP010000066.1_pt1 | contig 15041 bp, 14 predicted proteins | sample 7270011 | NCBI WGS metagenome assembly CAFBQP01 (sample SAMEA6814178, study PRJEB35770) | uncultured Acidimicrobiales bacterium | biome: Freshwater; feature: Freshwater reservoir; material: water | place: Czech Republic | collected 2016-11-09 | depth 30m m | reverse complement strand
TCCGCCGATACGCTCGAAACCGTGCAGCGTCTGGAACTCCTTGGAGTGCGGGTGGAACTGCCGGCAAACACGCCGGTCGTGCTTCTTCGCGAATCTGCGGGCCGCCACAGGCTCATGCCAATCCTGATCGGCAGCCCCGAGGCCCAGGCGATCCATTCGGCGATAGAGGGCCAGCTACCACCCCGTCCGTTCACCCACGACCTATTCCGCAACACCCTGCGAGAACTCGGTGTCACCCTCGAGCGTGTGGTGATCACCGAGATTCGTGAGCACACCTATTTCGCGAATCTCCACCTAGCGGGGCCGTCCGGCCCGCAGACCGTCTCAGCCCGTCCGTCTGATGCAATCGCTCTTGCCGTCCGGATGGGCGCGGAGATCTACGCAGAGGATGCGCTGCTCGACGAGGTGGGGCAGGAAGAGCCGCCCGACGATGAGGACGACAACTCCGAGGAAGAGATCCTCGACGAGTTCCACGATTTCATCGAGTCGGTGAAGCCCGAGGATTTCTTCGAATCCTGAGTGGCTCGGCGACCGGGACAGACTCTCTCGCCGTCACCATCCTTGACCCCGCGCGCTGAGTTCCGTACCCTACGCTGCAGGCGGGGTAACAGCGGCGTAACTACGTCGCTGTTAATCGTCTTTGAGGAGCTGGTCGTGGCAGAGCAAGGTTTCAGTGGAACCAAGGCAGCCCAGGTTGTCGGCATCACCTATCGCCAACTGGACTACTGGGCGCGCACCGGGCTCGTACGCCCGTCGCTTACCGACGCCGCTGGCAGCGGCAGCCGCCGCCAGTACTCCTACCGCGACCTTCTCGAATTGAGGGTGATCAAGAACCTGCTCGACGCCGGGATCAAGCTGGAGTCGGTGCGGGTGGTGTTCGACTATCTCCGCACGCAGCTGAACGAGGACGTGGCGTCAGCCCACCTCGTGATAGACGGCTCCACGGTCGTGCTGTGCGACGGTGACGCGCTCATTGATGTGGTGCGCCGTGGTCAGGGTGTGCTCAACGTTCTTCCGTTGGCCCGTGTGAAGCACGACATCGACGCACAGTTGGTGATGCTGCTCCCGATCGTCGCGGACGAGTTGCCTGCCGTAGTGAGCGCCTGACAAGAGGTACGGTCAGGGGAGTGCAGTACTCGCCCCTAGACAACACTCACCGTTCGCTCGGCGCCAAAATGGTGCCATTCGGTGGCTGGGACATGCCGCTGCAGTACGCGGGCGGCACGCTGACCGAACACCTCGAATGCCGCCGTGGTGCCGTGGTGTTCGACGTGAGCCATCTCGGCACCGTGAGAGTGCAGGGTCCGGACGCGTTCGCACTGCTGCAGGACTGCCTCACCAACGATCTCCGGAAGGTGTCACCCGGCAGGGCGCAGTACACGCACCTGCTCGATGAGTCCGACGGCAGTGTCCTCGACGACATCATCGTGTGGTGGGTCCGCGACGACGTGTTCGACGTGATGCCGAACGCCTCCAACACGGACCGGGTGACGGACGCTCTCGGCGGGAGCGAAACCACCCACGAGCGCGCCATCCTCGCCGTGCAGGGGCCGTCCGCGCGGTCATTACTCGCCACAACGTTTCCTGAGGCGGCCAACGTCGGCAGGTTCCGGGTGTCCGAACTCAGTTGGCAGGGTGTTGCGTGCACCGTTGCCGGCACCGGCTACACCGGTGAGGACGGGGTAGAGATTGCCGTGCCGGTCGGTGCTGCACCGGCTCTCTGGGACGCAATCACCGCTGCCGGCGTGCACCCAGCAGGGCTCGGTGCACGTGACACTCTGCGGCTCGAGGCAGGGCTTCCGCTCCATGGCCACGAACTCGGCCCCGGGATCACGCCACTCCAGGCAGGACTCGGCTGGGTGGTCGGCTGGGACAAGCCGGCGTTTCGGGGTCGCGAAGCGCTGGAGCGCGAGCGAACCCAAGGGGTCCACCGGCTACTGCGTGGGATCGCCACCGAGGGTCGGCGCCCACCCCGGGCGGAGTGCCCGGTGCTCGTTGCTGGCGTTGCTGGCGTTGCTGTTGGGTCCACCACCAGTGGGAACTTCTCACCGGTTCTCGAGCACGGCGTCGCCCTTGCGTTCCTGCCACCGGATTTGGCCGACGGCACCGAGATGTCAGTAGACGTGCGCGGAACGATGTTGCCCGGTCGAATCGTGCGACTCCCGTTCGTGAAGAAAGCCTAAGCGACTCGGTAGGGCTAGTCGCCCTTTGGCGCTGGCGTCGCGTCTTTGCGGCGTGAGCGGACCGTGGGTGCGGCGGATGCTGGGGCCACAGTTGCGGCCGGAGGTGCTGCCGGTGCTGCCGGGGACCGCAGGCCACTGAGGAACGAACCGGCCAGTCCAGCCACACCGGTTAGCGGCGCGACGAGTTGTGAGAGATTCGTGCTGAGCAGGTTTAAGTTCTGAACCGCTCGCGGCAGCGAGTCGGGCGGCATCGCCCCGATCTGGCCGGCGAGCGAGCGCACCGGTGCTTCGACATCGTCGAGGAGTGCGGTGATCCGGGTGGTCGCTGCCTCCAGAGCTTCCATGGTCCTGGTGAAGGACTGAACCGCCGCGGATAACGACTCGACGCCCTTCTTCATGCTGTCGAGGTTCTTGGTCAGTGGACCGAGTGGGTTTGCGGATCCGAGGAGATTGAGGAGGTCCGCTATTCCGGGGGGTGTCTCAGCCATACGGGAACATTAGGCATCGGCGTTGGCGTACGCCTCCAGCGGGGCGCAGGTACACACGAGATTGCGATCACCGTACGCGGCATCGATACGCGATACCGGTGCGTAGTACCCCTTGGTGGTTCGGCGGCTGCTCAGTGCTCCCTGAGAGCGCTCGTAGGTGCGGGACCATTCCCCGACGAGATCGACCACGGTGTGGGGGGCATGGGCGAGCGGACTGTCGTCGTGCGAGATCGTCCCGCGACGGATCGCGTCGATCTCGTCAGCGATGTCCAGCATGGCCTCGCAGAAACGGTCGATCTCCGCGAGCGACTCGCTCTCCGTCGGTTCGACCATGAGTGTGCCCGCAACGGGGAAGCTGACGGTCGGGGCATGAAAGCCGTGGTCGATCAGACGCTTGGCAACGTCGTCCACGGTGACGCCGGTGTCGCGGGTGATCCCTCGGAGGTCGAGAATGCACTCGTGTGCCACAAGTCCATGGTCGCCCGTGTACAGCGTGGGGAAGGCCGGAGCGAGGCGTCTCGAGACGTAATTGGCTGAGAGTACGGCTGCAGCTGTGGCCTCCCTCAGTCCGTCTGCGCCCATGAGCGAGATGTACACCCAACTGATCGGCAGGATGCCCCCAGAGCCGAACATCGAGGCCGAGACGGGCCCGACCGCTTGGGTGCCGATCGGCGCAAGAGGATCGCCGGGGAGGAACTGCGCGAGGTGCGCGCGGACTGCCACCGGTCCGACGCCGGGTCCACCGCCACCGTGCGGGATGCAGAACGTCTTGTGGAGGTTGAGGTGGCTCACGTCGGCACCGAAGCGCCCGGGCTGGGCCACCCCAACCAACGCGTTCATGTTGGCGCCGTCGACGTACACCTGTCCGCCGTGAGCATGAACGATGTCGCACACGTCGGTGATGGCTGCCTCGTACACGCCATGGGTGGATGGATAGGTGACCATGATCGCGGCGAGACGGTCCCCGGCCGAGGCGGCGCGCACCCGCAGGTCCGCAAGATCGACGTTGCCGCGGTCGTCGCACGCCACCACGACGACGTCCATGCCCGCCATGATGGCGCTCGCAGCGTTCGTGCCGTGGGCGGAGGAGGGGATGAGGCACACCGTGCGGCCGTGATCGTTCCGGCTGTGGTGGTAGGCGCGGATTGCGAGCAGCCCGGCAAGCTCTCCCTGGCTACCGGCATTCGGTTGCAGCGAGACAGCGTCGTAGCCGGTGATCGCGATGAGCATCTGCTCGAGCTGCAGGATGAGCGTTCGGTAGCCCATGGTCTGGTCCGATGGGGCGAACGGGTGGATGTTCGCAAACTCCGGCCAGGTGATCGGCTCCATCTCGCTCGTGGCGTTGAGCTTCATGGTGCAGGACCCGAGCGGGATCATCGTTCGGTCGAGCGCGAGGTCCTTGTCGGCGAGTCTCCGCAGGTAACGCAGCATCTCGTGCTCGGTGTGGTGACGGTGGAACACCGACTCGACAAGGAAGTCGGTGGTCCTGCGGAGGTCGGCCGGGATCCCATCAGGAGCCTGAAGGTCTGCGGCCACGGCATCGACCTCAACGCCGAGCGAGGCAAGGAGCGCCTCGACGTGCGCGAGCGTCGTCGTCTCGTCGAGGCTGATACCGATCTCGGTGTCCGACACCCGGCGGATGTTGATGTCGCGGCGAACGGCTTGCGTCACGCACCAGTCCGCGTCGGTCACCGACACGGTGAGGGTGTCGAACCATCCGTCATCGTGTACCCGGTGGCCCGCGGAGCCGAGCGCGTGCGCAACGAGGGAGGTGAGACGGTGGACACGGTCGGCAATGCGCCGGAGTCCGTCGGGGCCGTGCCACGTTGCGTACATGCCGGCGATGTTGGCGAGCAGCGCCTGCGCAGTGCAGATGTTGCTCGTTGCTCGCTCGCGCCGGATGTGCTGCTCACGCGTTTGCAGGGCGAGGCGAAGCGCAGGGCGACCCTCAGTGTCGGTGGAGACGCCGACGAGACGCCCCGGGAGGGAGCGTGCGTGCTGCTCCTGACAAGCCATGAAGGCGGCGTGCGGACCGCCGAATCCCATCGGGACGCCGAAGCGCTGCGCAGAGCCGACAACGATGTCCGCCCCCAGTTCACCCGGCGGCGTGATGAGCACGCACGCGAGCAGGTCCGTGGTGACGACGGCGATCCCGCCTGCGTCGTGGAGCGCTGCGATGGTGGGGGAGGGATCCACCACCGCTCCCGAGGAGCCCGGGTACGAGATCAGCGCGCCGTAGACGGTGGAGGGGTCGAGACTCGACAGCGGGCCGCTGAGCACCTTGATGCCGAGTGGCTCCGCCCGGGTGTGCAGCACTGCGAGCGTCTGCGGGTGCGTGTCCTCGTCTACGAAGAACGCGTTGCCCGCGTGCTTCGTGACGCGGCGCGCCATGGTCATCGCTTCCGCAGCGGCGGTGGCCTCGTCGAGCAGTGACGCATTCGCGAGGCCGAGGCCCACCAGGTCGGTGACCATTGTCTGGAAGTTCAGCAGGGCCTCGAGGCGTCCCTGGCTGATCTCGGGCTGGTACGGCGTGTACGACGTGTACCAGGCCGGGTTCTCGAGCACGTTCCTTTTCACCACGGGCGGGCAGACCGTGCCGTAATAGCCCATGCCGATCATGCTGGTGAGCACCCGGTTCTGGGAGGCAAGCTGACGGAGCTCGCCGAGCACTTCCCGCTCGTTCCGGGCTGCCCCAACCGCAAGCGGCGCCCGGGTACGGATCGCCTCGGGGACGGCTGCGTCGAGGAGCGCATCGAGGTCCGCGTAGCCGACGAGGTCGAGCATTCGCTGACGGTCTGCACCGTCGTCACCGAGATGTCGGCGGCGGAATTCGTTCGGGTCGAACAGATCGTCGATAGACGGGCGCGTGCTCATGGTTTCCTCCGGGGTGGCTCGATTGCTTCCCCCGCTGTGGGTGACCTGAGAGCTTCACGGACACGTCCGCTTTCCCCTTCGGTGGGGTTCGGGTTGACCCCGTTCCCACTCTCCAGCGTTGCCTGTCCCGACCGGTTCGTTTGCCTGAGAGATTCTGGGGTGATTGCTCCTTCGGCGCCCCCGGACTGGCTGCCCGGTGGTCTCTCCCGGATGGGATGTGCGGCAGACACACCGTAGTGGTCCCACGGCGCCTCCGCGCGGAGCATGCTCGGCGGAGTACCTTCTGCCCATGGCTGACATGACTGTTCCTGAATGTGTCCGTGCCCTTGCAGGACCGATTGGTGACCTCGGTGCTCGCTGGATGCTCCATCCCGAGACGCTCCAGGCCGGCGCAGACGCCGGGTACTCCAATGGCTTCGCCTGGTACTTCGCCGGTCGGGGCGGGGTGCTCGGCGACGTCGACGCAGACTTCGTCGTCTCGGCCTTCGCCTATTTCGAGCCCAATCTGGTGCACAAGATGTGGGACTCGGGCATCGCGGTCGAGGGTGCCCGGGCCGCCGGACACCGCTTCGCGCAGGCCTGCGCCGACTGGGGTCAGCGCCGTCTGACCGGGGTAGTCGGGCTCGACCGCCTCGCCGCCCTCGCCGACAAGGTCATCGACAGCGCGCCCGTTGAGGGTTTGACCCTGTTCGCCGGGTGGCGCGCCGAATCTCGCCCCTCCGATGCCGCTGCAAGGGCGTATTTCGATATCCACCTCCTCCGCGAACTGCGGGGGTGCGTGCACATCATCGCAACGACAGTGAACGGAGTCGGAGCCCTGGAGTCGATCCTGACGGACGCGAACGGCGGGGCCGCTCGGGCCAAGACGTTCGGTTGGCCCGAGCCGTACCCGGACACCACCTCGTTGCAGCAGGCTCGTCTCGCTGCCGAGGCCGACACGGATCGCTTACCGTGCGTTTCTACGAGGTGCTCACCCCGGCCGAGCGAGCCGAACTCGTTGACCTTGTTGCGTCAGCGAAGGTTGCGCTCGACGCGAACAAGTAGGTCACTGCACGCGTCAGGTTCCCGGGATCCGCCAACTCGATCCGGCGGCCTCTCGCTCCTGCTGGTACGAGACCATCGACGCGACCTGGGAGTTGAGCGTGGCGTCGACGTACACCGACCCTGCGCCGACGACACGGTCGTATGCGGCCTGAACAGGTGCCATCTGACCGTCGAAGTGCGGCATGACCTCCTCCGCAAACAGTTCGTAGTGGCGCAGGGTCGCCGGCCAGTTGGCAAAGTCGGCACCGAGCATGAGATAGGTGCCGAAGCCGCCGCTCTTGTCGATGAGTCGTTCGATCTGTGCGCGTGCCATAGCCGGCGTGCCGATGACGGCCCTGCCGCTCTCGTTGAGCGCGGTGACTAGGTCGTCGTAGTCCGTGGGCAGGGGTTCGTCGCCGAGCGGGATGATGTGGGAGAGGTACTCGAACACCCACTGCAACCCGTACCTGCAGTTCTCCCGAGCCTGCTTCTCGGTCTCGGCGATGTGCATCGGCCCCATGAGGCGCCACTTGTCGCGGTTGACGGTGTGACCGTGGGTTGCTGCCTCGTGCTCCACGATGCCCCAGTGGGTGGAGAGCAGGTCGATGCCGATGGGGTCGGTTGCCGCAATGGAGAGCAGACCGGTTCCGTAACGGCCTGCAGTCTTGGAGCCGCTGGGGCTCGCTGTGGCGGCCACCACCACGTCGAAATCGCTATATGGAGCCAGTTGCAGCACAGCGTCCTGACAGGTGAACCAGTCGGCGTGGTGCGTCACGGTCTCCCCGCGGAACAGGCGCATCATCACGTCGAACGCCTCCTCCATGCGCGGGCGCTGGGTGCCAGGCTCAATGCCGAGCATCATCGCATCCGAGGTGAGTTGCCCGGGGCCGGCGCCGAACATCACGCGTCCGCGCGTGAGGTGGTCGAGCAGCACGATGCGATCCGCAAGCATGTAGGGGTGGTGGTAGGGGAGCGAACTCACCCCGGTGCCGAGCCTGATCGTGCGGGTACGTTCAGCGGCCGTGGCGATGAACACCTCGGGGGAAGCGATCAGTTCCGAGCCCGCCGAATGGTGCTCGCCCACCCAGACCTCGTGGTAGCCCAGCCGGTCGAGGTGCTCGATCAACTCGAGGTTGCGATGTATCGCGAGATGCGGGTTCAACCCCACCTTGTGCATCGGCGGCAGGAAAATGCCGAACGTCATCCGGTTGCTGTTGGCCATGAGCGTTCGTAGCACAGGAACTTGGCGGTCCGCTGAAGCACACCCACTTTCATCATGACGAAACCTTCTTGCGCGGACTCGGTCGGGGAGCAGCGGGACCGGTTGCTGGTTGCCGTGCCCGCAAGGTCGGTCAGCGGACGAGGATCAGCGTGTGCCCACCCAGTGCTGCAAACTCACCCTGAATGTCGCCGGCGGGGTCGAGCGACTCTGGGGTCATCAACGTCCACGCCGTGAGCGTGAGGGGAGTACCCGCACGCGCTGAGGTGCGCCGTGCCTCGACGGCTGCGGCGAAGAACTCGGCGATCTGGGGGTGCTCCAAGCGGACATTGAGCGCCTCGCAGCGGCGACCAGCCACCTCGGCAAGTGCAGTGCTGTTCACCCCGAGCAGCACGGGCGGCCGGGGCGTGGGCAGGGGGAAGCCCGTCCATTTGGGATCGCGGTTGGGGTCCCACAGTTCGTCGCAGAGATCGAGCACCTCAACGAGTCGGGCGTGGCGGGCTGCCATGGAGGCGGGGAGTGCAATGCCAAGCAGGCTCTGCTCCTCGGACCACTTGGTGTTCGGTGCGGCGCCGGCGCCTAGGCCGAACTCGAATCTGCCGCCGCTGATCTCCTGCAGCGAGGCCGCCGCCGTCACCGTCATGCCAGCCGTCCGGTTGGCGGCGTTGACCACGAGCGTGCCAATCCCGATGGTCGAGGTGGCCGCAGCCAGCGCTCCGGCCAGCGAGAAGCATTCGAGCATCCGGTCGCTGGCGAACACCGAACCGCTCAGGTGGTCGTAGACCCAGGCCGTCCCGAAGCCCTCGTCCTCTGCCCGGCGCACAGAATCCCGTAGCTCTGGCCACGTATGGGTTGCAGCGTTGTAGAGCACATCGAGCTTCATGCCCTGCTCACGGTACTAGCCGGGCTCTGCCCCCTCTCACCCCCACGATTCTCGGTCTGGGTCGGGCGGGCGGATTCAAGCGGTGGTCGCCCGATGCAGACCGAGAACCTACGCAAGATTTGACATAACGGTGATTATGGGCGTTGTGTCCGGTTTGGTTACTCCGGATTTGGTCAGTCCGGATGAAGCCGAAGCCCTGCCAACGGTCGGGCGTTCTCGACCAGCCAGTCGAGGATTTCGCGCAGGTCCTTGACGGAGGGACGTGCACCTAGTGCAGCGAGATCCCGGTCGGTGTCGCTCACGGCGCAGGCAAGCACGTACACCGCATCGTGCAGGGCGTCGACCTGACTGCGAGCCAGAACCAACTGTTCCTCGGTGATGCGAACGTCTCGTTCCCCACGACGCGTCACGTAGTCCCACTGGCGACACGCCTGGCTGCAGTACCGTCGGGGCCTACCGGTTGGTTTGGCCTCGGGCAGCGGATGTCGGCACCAGCCGCAGCGCCGCTCCCCGTCCTCTCTTGAGATGGCTGGTTCCGTCATGACGAAACCATAGTGATGCTGCTGCGCGTCTACGTGCATCAGACTCGGGTATGGCCATCGACCTTCCGGCGCCTGCAACGGGATTCTCCTCAGACAACTCGGCGGGAGCCCATCCCCTCGTCCTCGAGGCACTCGCTCGCGCGAATGCTGGCCATGCGCTCGCGTACGGCAACGATCCGTACACGGCTGCTGCCCATCTGGCCTTCGATGAACTCTTCGGTCGGAGCGTCGAGACGCTGTTCGTGTGGAACGGAACCGGTGGCAACGTGCTCGCGCTCGCCACCCTTCAACGACCAGGGGGCGCCGTTGTGTGCACGGACTCTGCGCACCTTCATGTCGACGAGACCGCTGCCCCGGAGCGCGTGGTGGGCACGAAACTGCTCACCGTTCCCCATGCCAACGGCAAGCTGCTCCCGCACCACATAGCGTCACAAGCTGCCGCTCTCGGCGTTGTTCATCACGCGCAGCCGTGCACGGTGTCCATCACCCAGGCAACCGAGTACGGGACCGTCTACTCCCCCGCCGAGGTTGCCTCGATCTGCGACGAAGCACATCGACACGGCATGAAGGTGCACCTCGACGGAGCGCGCATCGCGAACGCGGCGTGCGCACTTGGAGGGAGTGTCGAGGCACTGCGCTCGTTCACGGTGGAGGCGGGTGTCGACGTCGTCACCTTCGGCGGCACGAAGAACGGGATGATGTACGGGGAGGCCGTGATCTTCCTCGACCCTGCACTCGCATCCGGGGCGCAGTACCTCCGCAAGCAGGTGACGCAGCTTCCCTCGAAGATGCGCTACGTCGCAGCACAGTTCAGCGCCTGCCTACAAGACGGCCTGTGGCTGCGAACCGCTGCGCACAGCAACGCCATGGCAGCGCGGTTGTACGAGGCGCTTGCGGACATTCCGTCCCTCGCCATCGACACTCCGGAGGCCAACAGCCTCTACCCCACCTTGGTGCCAGCCGCAGCCGAGGCGCTGCAGGCGTGGGCGTACTTCTACCCTTGGGACGCAGCATCGAACCGGTATCGCTGGATGACCGCGTGGGACACGACCCCCGAGGACGTTGACCGCTTTGCGGCTGGCGTTCGCGCGGTCTTTGCCGGACGCGCCTGACGCGCGACGGAGTCCCGCGCCGCGCCCGCAGGCACCAGAATGAGGGAGATGGAGCGACCTGCCGACCCGCACCAGATTGCCGTCGTGTCTGCGTGGGGCGAACTCGGTGATCCACGGAAGATCGTCTTGATTCAAGAGGACTCGGCCTTCGTGTCCACCAACCACGTGTAGCGCGTGACACTCGACGACGGACAGGCCGTGATCGGCAAGGTGTCGAACTACGGCTCCTACGTGCTGTTCGCTGAGGATCGCGGCCGCATGCACGCCTGCTCGGTGGGCCTGCGCGGAACACGTTTCGAAGGGATGCTCGCTGACATCCTGACGAAGGATGACCGCCCGTACACATGGTATGACGGGTCGCTGTGGGTGGCCTTCTACCGCGAGGTCGAACGGCGCGAGTCGCTCCCGTCGTGCTGTCGGGCGCCGAGGTGGAGAACTTCGGGCGCGAGATGGCCGAGTTCCACAAGGCCAGTGCAGCAATTGCGCCGAGCCTGCCCCCGTCCTCGAAGTCGATCAAGTCCGACGCCATCCACCTGCTCGAACTGCTCGAGAGCCCGTTCGCCCCCCGCAACTATGGACTGCCACCCGAGCGGATCGGCCGGCTGCGTCGGCACACACACGAGTTCCTCATGGAGCTTGAACGCATTCGGTACGACTACTGCACTTCTACTTCTACTTCTGCTTGCGTGTGTCGAGCCGGACCGGTGACCGGACCCACTGGACGTATGGCCCACACACGCTCACCGAGGACCCCTTCCTTCGCTTCCTCGGGGCGTATCACGAGGTGTACCCACCCTCGGAGATCGAGGTTCGCTTTATCCCCGAGAGCTATCGCTTCTTCATCCTCAACTATGTCGTCAAAGAGGGCGCCCGCTTCTTCCGGGCGGACCTGTGCGAGGAGTTCCGCCGCGACGCAGCTACCCGATACCTGCTCGCCTTCGAATCGTTCGATCATCAACCCCTGTTGGGGGTTATCGCTCAGGCATGAAACGACTACGGTTGGGCCATGAGCTACGAGCAGATCACGACGGAACGTCGCGGCGAGATCCTCATCATCACGATGAACCGCCCGGAACGGCTGAATGCCTGGACCCCGCAGATGTCGCGGGAACAGGTGGAGGCGATCACCGAGGCAAACAACGATCGCTCCATCGGCGCAATCGTGCTCACCGGTGCAGGCCGCGGGTTCTGTGCCGGTGCGGATACCGAAGCGGTGTTCCAGAACCGAATCAGCAGCGACGAGGCCGGCACGGCATCCGCCGACGAGCCGGGCGCCATGACCGGCGGGGTGGACTGGGTGCAGTTCCTACGCGGGTCCAAGCCAATCGTCGCCGCCGTGAATGGTCCCGCCGTGGGTATCGGGATCACCATGATCCTTCCCTGCGACCAGATCGTGGCATCCACCAACGCGAAGTTCGGATCGGGATTCATCAAGATGGGTCTCGTACCGGAACTCGCGAGCAGCCGTCTCTACGTGCAGCGTCTCGGGTGGGGCCGTGCCAGTGACTTCGTGCTTTCCGGTCGCATCATCAGTGGTTCCGAAGGAGGCCAGATCGGGCTCGCCGACAGGGTCGTTGAGCCAGATCAGTTGCTCGACACAGCAGTGGAAGTCGCACGGTCCTACGCCGCGAACCCGGATCTGCAACTGCGCATGATCAAGCAGCTCCTCACGGAGAACTCCCTCGAGGCGGACCTCTCGCTCGTCCAGCGCCGGGAGATCTCGATGCTCGAGCGGTGCTACGTGTCGGCCGAGCACAAGGAGGCCGTAACGGCCTTCAGGGAGAAGCGACCGCCGGTATTCCGCCCGTAGGGCAGCTGACATTTCTGCCTGTCGCACCGGCCGCCTGCACACTCATCGCTCGAGGGCGATGGCGACCCAACCGTCCACGTGCTCGATCGCTGTGATGCGCAGCGGCGCCAGTGCGGCAACCACATGCTCATAGCGATCGGCGAGCAGACCACTGATGACGAGGGTTCGCCCGGTGAGCCGAACGAGGTGCTCCGCGAGCTCAATCAACACAGGGGCGAGGATGTTGGCCACAACGATCGAATACGGGCCGACCAAGTCATCGAGATGCTCCATGCTGACGGTTACCCGCCCGTCCACCTCGTTGAACCCTGCGTTGAGCGCAACGATCCCGAGACTTGCCGGGTTGATGTCTGTGCCGTGGGCAGTGCGGGCGCCGCGGCATACGGCGGAGATCGCGAGCACCCCGCTCCCCGTTCCGACGTCGAGCACGGTGTCATCGCTCCGCACGAGCCGCCCGAGCAACCGGAGCGAACCGAGGGTGGTGGGATGGTTGCCGAGCCCGAACGTTGCCCCGGGCTCGATGAACAGGCGAATCCGATGATTCGTCGCGGGCGGCTCCACCCACTGAGGGATGATGATCATGTGAGCGTCCACCTCGATCGGCTCGGCGAATTGTCGCCAAGTATCGGCGACGGCCAGATCCACCCACTCGAGGCGCCAGGCGAACGGGAATTGCGAGAGCAGCGTGCGCAGCAGGACCTCGTCGTCCCCGAGAGCGGCGCGCAGCTCCACGTGGTCCCCGACGATCTCCTCGACGACCGCCGCCGCCCCGAGCACCCAGAGCGCGTCGGCGGCCAGTTCGGCGGCCTCTGCATGCGTGCTCAACACGACGTTGAGCGCAGTCCCGCTGCTCAATCGAGGCGACGGAGTTCGTTCTTGAAGCGCTGCGAGCGCTCCACATAGCTCGCTGCGCCCATCTCGATGAGCGCGACGCGCGACTTTCCGCCCTCCTTTATCGTCGCGGGGGCTCCCACCGCAAGCGCACCCGGAGGCACCGACATGTCGTTGAGGAGTACTGCATTGGCGGCAACGACCGCGCCGGTCCCCACCCGAACCCGGTGGAGCACGATGGCCCCGACCCCGATCAGGCAACTGTCCTCAATGATGCAGCCCTCCAGATGAACGAGGTGCCCGAGCACGACGCCGTTGCCGACCACCGTGGGGAAGTCGTGCGTGGTGTGAAGCACACAACCGTCCTGGACGGAGGTGCGCTCGCCGATGATGACGGCGCCGTCATCGCCGCGAATGACTGCCGACGGCCAGACCGAACTGCCTGCGCCGATCGAAACGTCACCGATCACGGTCGCGTCCGGGTGTACGTAGGCATCGGGGTGAATACGGGGAACCAGGGATCCAAGCGCGTAAATAGCCACGGGGAGACCGTAAACGATCTGGCGCACACGGAGGAAGAACCTGCTCCCCCATGGGGTGATCTGTGTGCTTTCGGTCTAGCGTTGTGTCCCTATGTCCCGAAGGATCGAGATTGAGTTGACGAGCGCGCGCCCCGACGGCACGTGGACCTGGCGTGCAGCCGGTGCCCGCGAGCCCAAGGGTGTGATGACCGGCGACGTGTTGCCCAATGGTTCCAAGGTCGGCGATGTGCTGAAGGTGGAGGCAGATACCGGCGTCGACGGCACCTCAATCCTCGCGGTGCTGACGTCCTCGCGCTCCCGCAAGGAGCCCGCTCTCATCGAAATCATCACCTCGAACAAGCCCTTCGAGCCCGTCACCCAGCAGCTCGCCAAGCGTGACAAGCGCGACGACGACCGGCGTGGTCCGCGTCGTGATGGCGGTGATCGACGCCCACGAGAGGGTCGTCCGGGTGACGATCGCGGACGGCGTACCGATGGCCCCGGTGGAGACAGGGGTCCGCGTGGACCTCGCACCGATAGCGGCCCGCGTACCGATGGTGACCGCCCTCAGCGCGACCGCAGGGACCAGCGTCCGCATTTCAATCCCCCGCCGGAGATGCCCCAGCGCCCGAAGGCCAAGCGTCTCAAGCCTGGCCGTACCCACCGAACCGAGATCCTTGCTGCGCTCCCCGAGGAGCAGCGAGCCATTGCCGAGCTCACGCTGCAGGGTCTGGCTGCCGTTCGTCAGCGCCTTCGCGATGACAACATCCGCTTCAAGGCGGAGGGAAAGCCGGAGATGCCCGAGCAGTCCGTGATGCGGATGGCCGAGGAGCTCATGCCGAAGATCCGTGTGGCCGAGTGGCTCGACCGGGCTGAGGCTGCGAAGAAGGACCTCGCCGACCTAGACCTGCGCGACCTGCGTTCGGTCGTGGCATCGTCGGAAGACCCGATCGTTGCGCGTGACGAGACCTCGCGGGCGATCGCTGCAGAACTGAAGGCAGCACTCGCCACCAAGCAGGAGCAGGCCACCAAGGACTGGCTGGAGGACATTTCCACAGCCGTCGAGATCGGTCGCGTGGTGCGCGCCCTCAAGCTCGCAGGTGAACCCCCCAAGGCCGGCAGTCGTTTCCCAATCGACCTCGGAGCGCGCCTCGCCGAGGCTGCAGCAGCAGCCCTCACAGCAGACGCCTCGAGTGAGCGCTGGATCGCACTGGTCGAGTCGGTGGCCTTTTCCCCGATTCGTACGCTTGTCAAGCCACCAGCGGCTCCTACTCAGGTCAGTGATGAGCTGCGTGCTGCGATCACCAAGTTGGCGCCCGCCGTACCGCAGATCGCCGCACTCTTCGGCATCGTGGTTCCCGAAGGCGCGGCCATGCCCAGGCCGCCGCGAATTACCCGCCGTCCCGAGAAGAAGCCCGCTCCGAAAGCACCCACACGGACAGCACCCGAGGCTGTTGCACCCGAGGCCGCTGCACCCGAGGCTGTTGCACCCGAGGCTGTTGCACCCGAGGCTGTTGCACCCGAGGCTGTTGCACCCGAGGCTGTTGCACCCGAG
>CAFBQP010000053.1_pt1 | contig 18286 bp, 19 predicted proteins | sample 7270011 | NCBI WGS metagenome assembly CAFBQP01 (sample SAMEA6814178, study PRJEB35770) | uncultured Acidimicrobiales bacterium | biome: Freshwater; feature: Freshwater reservoir; material: water | place: Czech Republic | collected 2016-11-09 | depth 30m m | reverse complement strand
GTCGCCCTGACCGAGTTCGCCTTCAGCGTTGTTGCCCCAGCACTTGATGGTGTCGTTGTCGAGCAGGGCACACGAATGATCCCAGGCGGCCGTGATGGACAGTGCGTTCCGGCCCGCTCCCAGCGGGACGATCCCGAGGCTGTCGCCCAATTCGGCACCGCTGTCGCCGCGATTGTCGGTGTCTCCGAGGCCGAGTTGGCCTACAGAATTCCAGCCCCAGCACTTCACCGACCCGTTGTCGAGCAACGCGCACACGTGGAGGTCGCCGTACCAGATTGCAGACGCGGTGCGTCCCGTGCCGAGGTCGACGGCGAGCAGGTTGTCACCCATCTCGCCTCCCACATCACCGCGATTGTTCGTGTCGCCGTAGCCGAGCTGTCCCTGGGCGCTGTAGCCCCAGCACTTGACGGTGTCGTTGTCGAGAATGGAGCAGGTGCCCCCGCCTCCCGAACTGACCGCTTTGGCGGTGCGCCCTGTGCCGAGGTCGACCGCAGGAAGGCTGTCGCCCATCTCGCTGGAGTTGTCCCCGCGGTTGTCCGTATCGCCGAGACCAAGGTCCGCGTTTCCGTTGTAGCCCCAGCACTTGATCGTGTTGTTGTCGAGGAGCACACAGCTGTGGACGCCAGCGGAGCTCATGACTTTGGCGATGCGTCCGGTGCCGAGGTCGACGGTGGGGAGGTTGTCTCCCATCTCGCTGGCGTTGTCGCCCCGGTGGCTCGTGTCACCGAGCCCCAACTCGCCGTGGTCGTTCTTGCCCCAGCACTTGACGGTGTCGTTGTCGAGGATCGCGCAGGTGTGCCACATGCCCGCATTGATGGCCTTGGCGGTGCGTCCGGTGCCGAGGTCGACGGTGGGGAGGTTGTCTCCCATCTCGCTGGCGTTGTCACCCCGGTTGTCGGTGTCCCCGTAGCCGAGTTCACCAATCTCGTTGAGTCCCCAACACTTCACCGTGTGGTTGTCGAGGAGGGCACACGTGTGATCTCGGCCGGATGTCAACGCAAGCGCGGTGCGTCCGGTGCCGAGGTCGACGGTGGGGAGGTCGTCTCCCATTTCGCTGGCGTTGACGCCACGGCTGGTGGTGTCTCCGTACCCGAGTTCGCCGTTGCCATTGAGGCCCCAGCACTTCACGCTTCCGCCGTCAAGGATGGCGCATGTGTGATGACCGCCGGTGATCACTGCGATCGGCTTCGCCGCCTCGGCAGCATGAGCGGGGTTCGCCAGGATCAGGGCAGAAGCAGCAGAAATTGCAAGCATTGCGATAGCAATACGGTGAACGGGGATGCGCATAGGCGAGAAGGTACAGCACTCGGGCTCGGGCTCGGGCACGTAGGCCGTTAGCCCGAGCGTCATGGTGGGTGTGGCTGCAGCTAATGCTGCACGAACGCCCGTCATCACAGCAGGCATTGCGGGTCTCACCGCTGGGGGGGGGTCGGCCCTCGCTGATCGCACAGGTCTGTAGCGCCGGCATGAGCGGGTTCGTTATTGGGTTAGTGTTCCCGCGTGTCGAATCCTGGCACCTGTTTAGAGGGGCTTGGTATATGTCTGTTCGTCGAGGAAGTCGTGTGGGTCGTGTGGCCCGTGTTGGGTTGATGTCGGGTGCGGTGGTGACTGCGATCGTCATGTCTGGTGTGTTGCCGGCGGCCGCGGCGGTGAGTACGACGTCGGTGGTGTCGGCGGCACCGGACGGCGCGAATGCCGATAACGAGTCGTACGATCCGTCGGTCAGTGCGGACGGCCGGTATGTGGCCTTCGCGTCCAGCGCGACCAATCTGGTAGCGCTTGACGGGAACGGTGCGCGGGACATTTTCGTACGTGACCTGACGGACGGTACGACGGTCCGTGTGTCGGTGGACAGCGCCGAGGTTGAGGCAAACAACAGTTCGTACCGCCCGTCGATCAGTGCGGATGGCCGGTATGTGGCCTTTGAGTCGTCTGCGTCCAATCTGGTGGCGGTTGACGGGAACGATGAGCGGGACATTTTCGTTCGTGACCTGACGGACGGTACGACGGTTCGTGTGTCGGTGGACAGCGCCGAGGGCGAGGCAAACTCCGGTTCGTACATCGCGTCGATCAGTGCGGATGGCCTGTTTGTGGCCTTTGAGTCGTCTGCGTCCAATCTGGTGGCGGGTGACGGGAACGGTGAGCAGGACATTTTCGTTCGTGACCTGACGAGCACCACGACGGTTCGTGTGTCGGTGGACAGCGCCGAGGGCGAGGCAAACTCCGGTTCGTACCGCCCGTCGATCAGTGCGGACGGCCGGTTTGTGGCCTTCGCGTCCAGCGCGACCAATCTGGTAGCGGTTGACGGGAACGATGCGCGGGACATTTTCGTACGTGACCTGACGGACGGTACGACGGTCCGTGTGTCGGTGGACAGCGCCGAGGTTGAGGCAAACAAAAGTTCGAACATCGCGTCGATCAGTGCGGATGGCCGGTTTGTGGCCTTCGAGTCCTCCGCCGACAATCTGGTGGCGGGTGACCTGAACTTCAGCACGGACATCTTCGTTCGTGACCTGACAGACACTACGACGGTGCTGGTGTCGGTGGACAGCGCCGAGGTGCAGGCCGGCATCGATTCGTACGATCCGTCGATCAGCGCGGACGGCCGGTTTGTGGCCTTCAGGTCGTACGCAGACAATCTGGTGGCGGGTGATACGAACGGCGTCTTCGACGTGTTTGTTCGTGACCTGTCGAGCACCACGACGGTTCGTGTGTCGGTGAACAGTCTCGGGGTGCAGGGCAACTTCGGTTCGTTCAATCCGTCGGTCAGTGCGGACGGCCGGTATGTGGCGTTCGAGTCGGCTGCGACGAACCTGACGACGGTTACGGACCCGCCGGCGGACAACTGCGACGCCGATGACGGTCCGACGTATGCCGATGACACGAACTGCGACTTTGACGTCTTCATTGCCGGTTCGCCGGCGGAATTGCCGCCGACCGGTGGGAACCCTGCGGGTGTCGTGCTCGTGGCTGTGGTGCTGCTCGGTGCCGGTACGTGTGTGCTGGGTCTGCGCCGGGCCCGTACCGCCTGAGACACCCGGGCACAGCCGCGCTGCTGTGCGGCGTGAACCTGGACAACGATGAGACAGGCCCGGTGGTTCACCCACCGGGCCTGTTGCATACAGCAGGCATCGACGAACCGCATCCCGGTAGCCTCGGTTCCATGGCGCATGGCGTGGTTGAGCACTCGGCGGACGAGCGCCACCTGAGCAGCCGTGGTGCGTGGTTGCGGGCCGGTGTTCTCGGCGCCAATGACGGCCTTATCTCCACCACGAGCCTCATGGTGGGCGTGGCGGCAGCGAGCGCGAGCCGCGCTTCGATTCTCACAGCAGGCATCGCTGGCCTCACGGCGGGCGCGCTGTCGATGGCGGCGGGGGAGTACGTGAGCGTCAGTTCGCAACGCGACGTGGAACACGCCGATCTTGCCCGTGAGCGGGCAGAACTCGTCGACAAGCCCGACGAGGAGCGAGACGAACTCATGTACATCTATATGGCACGCGGGCTCAGCGAGGGCCTCGCCCGCCAGGTAGCTCAGGAACTCTCCAGCAAGGGCAACGAGCACGAACGCCTTGCGATCCATGCCCGTGACGAGTTGGGGATCGACGTCAACGCCCTGGCGCGGCCCGTCCAGGCGGCGGTGGTGTCCGCGATCAGTTTCGTGTTCGGGGCGGTACTCCCCGTCGTGATCATGGCGGTGTCCAGCAAGTCTCTGCGCATCTGGCTCACCATGGCGGTGACCCTCGTTGGGCTCGTGCTGCTCGGCTCGGCCGGGGCCCAACTTGGCGGTGCGCCGAAGCAGCGGGCCGCGCTGCGGGTGTTGGTCGGCGGTGTGCTCGCCTTCGCAATCTCTGTGGGGATCGGCAAGCTCACCGGCTCCGTGGTCTGACCGTGGCCCGGGTACTCGTAACCGGGCGGATCCCCCAACCCGGTATCGATCTGCTGGAGCAGGCAGGCCACGAGGCGATCGTGTGGGCGGGGCCGGGCCCGATGCCACGGGGGGAACTGTTGCGCTGCGTCGAGGGCGCGTCGGCGGTCGTCTCGCTGATCTCCGAACGGATCGACGCCGAGGTGCTTACTGCGGCCGGACCCTCGTTGCGCGTCGTGTCGAACGTGGCCGTGGGGTACAACAACATCGACGTGCCGGCCTGTTCGGCGGCCGGCGTCGTGGTGACGAACACACCCGGTGTGCTCACCGATGCCACTGCAGACATCGCAATGGCGCTCATCTTGATGGTGACCCGCAGGCTCGCCGAGGGCGAGCGGCTCGTTCGGTCGGGCAGGCCCTGGGGGTGGAGCATGTTCACGATGCTCGGCACGGATATCCGCGGGCGGCAACTGGGGGTGGTGGGTATGGGCCAGATCGGCACCGCGCTCGCCCGCCGGGCGCGGGCGTTCGGCATGTCGGTCGTGTACTCGAACCGGGGTGAGGCCGATCCGGCCGCGGTGAGCGAGCTCGGGGCGCGCCGTGTCGAGATGGACGAACTGTTCGCCACCAGCGACGTGGTGTCGCTGCACTGCCCCTACACCGCCGAGACCCTGCACCTCGTGTCCGCCGCCAGGCTCCAGACGATGAAGCAGACCGCTTACTTGATCAACACGTCCCGGGGGCCCGTAGTGGACGAGGCAGCGCTCGTTGATGCGCTCGCGTCCGGTGTGATCTCCGGGGTCGGGTTGGACGTGTTCGAGCACGAGCCGGAGGTGCATCCGGGCCTGCTCGATCGGGACGATGTCGTGCTGCTGCCCCACCTCGGGTCGGCAACAGTGGAGACCCGGACCGGGATGGCCGTTCTCGCCGCCCGGAACACCGTGGCTGTCCTGGCGGGTCAACCACCGCTGACAGCCGTGCGGGCGTAACCTCGCGGGTGTGGCACGACTCTGCGAGCGCCCCGGCTGCAGGCGGGAGGCAACCGTGGTGTTTGGGTTCCGTGCAGAGCAACGGCTCGTGTGGATCGATTCGGCCAGTCCGGACCAAGCATCTCGAACCCGGAGCGGTGCGCTCTGCAAGGAGCACGCCGATCGACTGACGGCGCCCATGGGGTGGCACCTCGATGACCGCCGTCAAGCGGTCCCGCAACTGTTCCGCACCCCGTCGGACGATGATGCCACGGGTGCGCTCGAGCGAAAGGCCCGTCGGCCAAAGGTTCCGGCACCCGCGCCCGCATCGGACCAGACGCTGCAGCTTTTCAACGTCGACGACACCGGAACGGAACCACCCAGCCAATGAAGATCGTCGTGGAGCTCGAACTGCCGGCCGATCCGGACGACGTTCTGCCCTGGGTGGAGTCGCTCGATACCTACCCAACCTGGACCAGCCTCGTGCACCGCGTGGCCGTTGACGCCACGGGAAGCGAGCCCGCGTGGATCGTGGAACTGCGCGCCCGCATCGGTCCGCTTGCCCGCTCAAAGCGCCTTCGTATGGTGCGCGCGGCAACCGGGACCGACGGGCACCTCCGCTTCGAGCGTGCGGAGCTGGATGGCCGGGACCACGGCCACTGGGAGTTCGATGTCCGCTGCACGTCAACGGGGTCACCGGGCAGTCCCCGATCGCAGCTCGCTGTCGTTCTTGCTTACGATGGCGCGAACTGGGCCGGCGGGATCGTGGAGCGAACACTCCAGGACGAGATCGAGCGCTCCAAGGAGCGCCTCACCGAGTTGGTCAGCGCCGGGCGGCTTCCCGGCGTTGATGGGAAGAAATAGGACCCCCCAGTTCAGGGTGTGATGGGGGCGACGCGCAAGCGGCGGGTGGTGATCAGCATCGATCCGGCCCCGAGCATCGCGAGAGCGATCCACACGAGACCGTCGGTGTTCGCCCCGGTGGGGGGCAGGGTAAACGGCGCACTGAGTCCAGTGACCTTGCGGATGCCGCAGCCTTCATACTCGGCAATGAACAGGTCGCCTGTTGTGTTGAATTCGATTCCCCAGGGGTTGTTCAGCTGAGCGGCAGTGGCAGCACCGGCGTCACCGTCGGAGCCGGCGGTGCCGTTGCCGGCGACGGTGGTGATGATGCCAGTCTTGTCAACCTTGCGGATCCGGTGGTTCGAGTAGTCGGCGAAGAACAGGTTGCCGTCGGCATCTAGAGCCATCAAAGCGGGATAGTTGATCTGTGCATCGGTTGCCGGATCGCCGTCGCCGCTGTAGCCGGCGGTGCCGTTGCCAGCGATGGTGGTGATGTAGCCGGTCGTGTGATCAACCTTGCGGATCCGGTTGTTCGAGGAATCAGCGATGTACAGGTTGCCGTCGGTATCCACGATGGCTTCCTGCGGGCTGTTCATCTGTGCGGAGGTCGCAACGCCGCTGTCGCCGCTGTAACCGCCGGTGCCGTTGCCGGCGACGGTGGTGATGTAGCCGGTGGCGGCAGTGATCTTGCGGACCACGTTGTTGCTGACATCCGCGAGATAGATGTTTCCTGCGGCGTCCAGCGATACCGAGGTTGGATAGTGCAGTTCCGCATTGATCGCGAGGCCGCTGTCGCCGCTGTAGCCGGCGGTGCCGGTGCCGGCGATGGTGGAGATGAAGCCGGTCGTGTGATCAACCTTGCGGATCCGGTGGTTGCCGTTGTCAGCGATGTAGAGGTTGCCGGCGGTGTCCACCGCCACGTCGGCCGGGTCCCTGAGCTGTGCATTGATCGCGAGATCGCCATCGCCGCCGTCGCCGTAGGTGCCGTTGCCGGCGACGGTGGTGATGAAGCCGGTCGTGTGATCAACCTTTCGGATCCGGTGGGTAGCAAAGTCGGCGATGTATAGGTTGCCGTCGGCATCCAGAGCGAGCGCTTGTGGGTGGCCGAGGTCCGCGTCAATGGCTGGGCCGGCGTCGCCGCTGTAGCCGCAGGTCGGGGCGTTGCCGGCGACGGTGTTGATATCGCCTACTGCAGCGTGCGCGGGTGCTGCCGGGGCAAGTGCTACGACAGTGATGGCACCGACAAATACTGCGAGTTTCCTGCGGATCGTCATGGTCAACCTTTCGGTGGGGAGCAGAAGGCCCCCAAAGGTGACTCCCGTCACAAAGAGCATAACAGGGCGTTGCATCCCGGATGCGGGCCGCTTCGACTGGTCGGGAATCCCCTCAGCACACCACGCCGTGCCAGGGCAGCCGGCAATCACCGCCCTTGTGTGCCGAGCGCTTCCCGGGCCCACGCCGTGAGACGGCCGTCGCCGCGCCGCTCGAGCACAAGGTCGAGCCCGAAGCACTCGCTCAGGGTCTCGGCAGTGAGCGCCTGAGCGATTGGCCCCACGGACACAACACGGCCGGAGCGCAGCAGGAGGGCATGGGTCATGCCGTTAGGCACCTCGTCGACGTGGTGGGTGACGAGGATGAGCGGTGGGGAAGTGGGATCGTCGACGAGTTCGCTGAGCGCCCCAACGAGTTGTTCGCGACCGCCGAGATCGAGGCGGGCACTCGGTTCGTCGAGCAGCACAAGACCGGGGTCGTTCATCAGCGAACGCGCAAGGAACACGCGTTGTTGCTCGCCCGACGACAGGGTGTAGATCGGTCGCTCTGCGTACGCCTCGACCCCCATGCGCGCAAGGCACGCGCGGGCATGCTCACGGTCGTCATCGGTGTACTCGTGCCACCACGGTTCGAGGGCGGCATAGCGGGCCGTCATGACGATGTCGATCGCGCGGAGGTCCGTGCGGAACTGTTGAGACAATGCCGCCGACGCGAGCCCGATCCTGCGCCGCAACTGGCGGACGTCGGTGCGGCCGAGCGTCTCGCCGAGCACCTCGAGTGTTCCGGTGGACGGGTGCTCGTACAGCGAGGCGATGCGGACCAGCGTGGTCTTGCCGGAACCGTTCGCCCCGAGCACGAGCCAGCGCTCGTCCGGGCGGACCGTCCAGTCCAACGGCGCGAGGATCTCGCGACCGTCACGCACGAACGACACCTTCCGCAGCCGCAGCGTGTCGGGCACGGTCACACTCGCGCTCATGAGGGCACCCGCTTGGAGGTGATGGCGGTGCGCACCTCGACCGGCTGGCCGGCTGCAAGCTGACCGCATGCCGCATCAATGTCGTTGCCGCGGTTGGCGCGAACGGTGACATTGACACCCATCCGGAGCAGTTCGTCGCGGAAGCGAGCCACCCCCTCGGGCGGTGTGCCCCGGGTGGGGTAGCCGGGCGTGCTGTTGAGCGGGATGAGGTTCACGTGGGCGGGCAGCGGCAGGTCGTGGCACAGTTCCGCAAGCTCGACGGCGTCCTGACGGCGGTCGTTCACGCTGTCGATGAGCGCCCACTCGAAGCTCAACCGCCGACCGCGGGCGTCGAGGTAGTCGGCGCAGGCATCCATGAGCATGCCGATTGGGTACCGCTTGTTGATCGGCACGAGGTCGTCCCTCAATTGGTCGTTGGCCGCGTGGAGCGAAACGGCAAGGTTCACCGGCTCTGCCCACTGGGCCAAGCGGTGAATACCGGGCACCACGCCGACGGTGGACACGGTGAGGTGGCGGGCCGAGATGCCGATGTCGTCGTGGAGGCGCTCCACCGCAGCATGCACATTGGGCTCGTTGGCGAGCGGCTCGCCCATGCCCATGAACACGATGTTGCCGACGCGCCTGCCCATCTCCCGACCTCGTCGGGCGGCCACCACAACCTGCTCGACGATCTCGCCGACGGAGAGGTGGCGGGTGAAACCGGCCTGACCGGTGGCGCAGAAGCCGCACGCCATGGCGCACCCGGCCTGGGTGGACACGCACACGGTCACGCGGTCCGGGTACAGCATCAGCACCGTCTCGATACGGGCGCCGCCCTCGAGTTCCCAGAGGAACTTCGAGGTATCGCCGCCGTCACTCACCCGCTCGGTGACGAGCGACAGTGACGACGGCAGTTCCTCCTGCACCCTGGCGCGCAGCGTCTTCGGGAGCGCGCTGATATCGGCTGGCTCGGCGAACTGCTGGTACAGCCCTTCCCAGATCTGGGTAGCGCGGTAGCGCGGCTCGTTGCCGAGCCACGCGACGAGTTCGTCCTTTGAGAGGTCGTAGCGGGATGCCACCGGAACGACGCTACGCGGTAACGGGCGCGATGTCGCCGACGAACGCGCGGTCGGTGCGGTGGATCTGGAAGCCGAGCTTGCGGTACATCGATACGGCGGCCGGGTTCTCGGCGTCGACGAAGAGCATGCCCGCGGTGACGCCGTGAGTCGCGAGGTACTCGAGGCCGGCGACAGTGAGCGCCCGGCCGAGCCCCTTGCCGTGGAAGTCCGGGTCTACGGCGATCACGTAGATCTCACCGAGCGGTGGAACTTGGTCATGGTGAACCTTGGTCCAGCAGAACGCTGCGAGGCGGTCGCCCTCCTCGTAGAGCCGGAAGCCCTCGGGGTCGAACCACGGCTCCTGCTCGCGCGACCGCAGCGTTGCGAGGTCCCAACCGCCCTGTTCGGGGTGCTCGGCGAACGCACGATTGTTTACGTGCAGCCAGGCCGCTTCGTCCGCGCCGGGCACGAAGGCGCGGGTTTGGGTGCTGCTGGTGACATCGAGCGGGAGCGGCCGGCGCATCTGGAGCAACCGGCGCCCCGGGTGCAGCCCAACCGATGCGGCAAGCTGAACGTGGGCGTTGGTGGGCTCGAACACCCACCAGTGCACGTGCCCGCCACCCTCTTGGGCAACGAGCCCGAGCGCGGCGGTGAGCAGTTCGGGGCCGATATCGGCCATCTCGTAGCGGTGGTGCGGGTGCACCACAAGTTCGAGCGCCCACGAGTCGTTGCCTCGGGAGATCTGCGCGTACCCAACGGGGTGGTCGTGGTCCGGCTCCCAGGCGAGAAGACCCGCAAACCCGTGCCGCCCGCCCTGGGCGAGGTCGAGCCAGAGATGGTCCGACAGCGGGCGGTGCCCATCGGCGCGCTCGGCGGCCTTCACCAGTTCGCCGACGTCGGCGATCTCGGCAGCGTTCAACTGCCGCTTGATGACCAGAGTGCGCACCCCCGCAGGGTAGCGGTGGAGCCTTAGGCTCGGGGTGTGGCACGAGCACGGGGAGCACGGTCGGGGGCAGCCACGGAGGCCCGGGCGCTCGAGATCAACCGCCGTCTCCGGGACGAATACCCCGAGGCCCTGTGCGAACTGACGCACCGGAACCCGTTCGAACTGCTCGCAGCAACGATCCTGTCGGCGCAGACCACTGACGTGCGCGTGAACATGGTGACGCCCGCACTGTTCGCCAGGTACCCCGATGCGGCGTCGCTCGCGGATGCAGACATCGAGTCCGTCGAGCAGATCATCAAGACGGTCGGGCTGTACCCGAGCAAGGCACGCAACCTCATCAAGATGGCGCGGCTGATCGTCGACGAGTTCGACGGTGAGGTGCCCCGTCGTCGGGAGGACCTCGTCACGCTGCCCGGTGTAGGACGCAAGACAGCGAACGTGGTGCGCAGTGTTGCGTTCGGGCTGCCCGGTCTTGCGGTGGACACACACGTTGGCCGGCTGTCACGCCGGCTCGGTCTTACGACGCACGAGGACCCGGTGAAGGTGGAGCTCGAGCTCAACGAGTTCATCCCGCCTTATGAACGTGGTGAGTTCAGTCTGCGTCTCATCCTGCACGGGCGCCGGGTGTGCGACGCCCGCAAGCCGGCCTGCGACCGGTGCATGCTCGCCGACCTCTGCCCTGCTTACGCTCGGCCGTAGCCGCCGCTGGCTCCCCTCGCCACGTCTCAGGTTTCCCGGAAGCAGGGGCATCCGAACATTGGGCGGTTCACGGTCCGAGCAAGGCGGCGGGGACGACGGCGATCCCGTCAGGGCGCCGATAGGCGTGGGGGCCGGTCGTCACCACCACTGCGTCGAGCAGATCCTCACCGATCTCACTGTGCAACCAGTGCAGGTGCTTGACGTCGTCATCGTCGACGGTCGCCGACAGTTTGGTTTCCACCGCCACCACTTTGTGATCGTCCCGTTCGACGATGAGGTCCACCTCGTGGTCACCCCGGTGCGTGCGCAGGTGCCCGACGTTCGCTTCCGCAGCCTGTGCGAACACCCGAACGTTGAGCGCCACCAGAGACTCGAACAGCGCGCCGAGAAAGACGCCGTCCCTGGGCAGCGAGACGGAGCCCGCGCTACCCGACAGCAACGCCCCCTGGCCGAGCCCGAGCAGGGATACAGCGAGCGCAGGGTCCACCAGATGATGTTTGGGGCTACTTGCGAGTTCGGCGATGTGGTTGTTCGTCGGCATCCAAGCCGGGGCCGGATCCAGGATGTAGAGCGCCTCGAGCGTGTCCCGATACGGCTGCGTGGTCGTCTTCGCCGGCTTGTCGCCCTCACCAGACGTTGCTGCGTCACGAATCCTGTCGTACGAGGTGACGGTCGCTGTCGCCGCTGCATATGCAGCCAACCAGCGGCGTAGCGCTGCCGGGTTCCGGACCCTGCGCCCCATGACGTCGGGGAAGTCGCGATCGACGACGCGGTCCACGTACCCGCGCAGCTGCGCTCGCCGGAGTCGCTCCGACATGGTGCGCAGGGACGGGAAGCCCGATCGGACAATCTCGTCCACGTACCGCTCCAGGTCCACGTCGGTGCTTCCGGCGATCGGTGGCCTGCCTCCACCGAGCAGCTCGGCGAGCGAGACCGTTGGAGTGCCGATACCGCGCTCGCACAGCGCCATGGGGCGCATCCGCACGGTGACGATTCGGCCGGCTCCGCTGTGCGTGCCGGAATGCGGCGCAGACGCCGAGCCGGTGAGCAGGAACTGGCCAGCGGCGGCCCCGGCATCAACGGCCCGGCGCACCACGTCCCACGTTGTCGGGAGATGGTGCCACTCATCGATCAACACCCGGCGACCCGTCACGATCCGGCCCGGTTCGGCCCCGATGAGTTCGCGGGTGATTGGTTCCTCGAGCAGGAAGGCGTCGTCGACCCGCTCGAGTGCGGTTGCGGTCTTCCCGACTGCTTTCGCCCCCTCGATGGAAATCGCCGCCGCGCCGCCCGCGATCAGCGCATCGATCTCCCGATCGACCGTCCTCGGCTGGTAGTTCGCAACCCGATCAAGGCCTGGCATCACCATCAACGCTACTATTTCGGGTAGGTGGACGCTACCATTTCGGATATTCGGGCACTACCGTTTCGACAGGGCTTCCGGGTCGACATCTTGTGACCTGTCTGATCCCCGCTGGCTCCGCTGGAGACTCGGTGGTTGTGTTTGCCGGACAGCTGATGAACCAGTCGACCCAGCCGAGCCTTGTACTTGTGCTCGCCGCGAATCTTGTGGGATTGATCCGCTCGAAGGATTCGCCTGCCAAGCCGAATCGCGCGGCTCGCTCGGCTCGCACGGGTAGGGCGCAGCGAGCGCTACTTCGCGAGACGGACGGCCCGCTCGAGCTGCCGGTTCACGTTGCCGAGCGAGCGCTCCACCTCGTAGAGCACCGAGAGGAGTTCGGCATCTTTCTCCTCGCGCAGCCCTTCGGTCAGCGAGGCGACACGCGCTTTCATGGTGGCAGTGGTGCTGGAGAGCGAGGAGAGTTCGGCGTGCACACGCCCAGTGTGGCCCATGAACGTCCGAAGCCATGTCGGCGCATCAGAAATAGAGCCCGGCCGTCGTCTACCGGGTCGGTAGCCTCGCAGGGTGCCCCGAGTACCCGTTCGAGACGATCTACGCGCCCTCGAGGGATATCACTCGCCCCAGGTCGACGTCCGGGTTCGTCTGAACACCAATGAGTCGCCCGAAGCCCCGCCGCCTGCATGGCGCGAGGCGTTCGCTGCGGAGGTGTCCCGCATCGAGTGGAACCGCTACCCAGACCGTGCGGCCACCGAGATGCGTGCCGCTATCGGGTCGCTCCACGGTGTCGGCCCCGAGAACATCTTTGCCGCCAACGGGTCGAACGAGGTCCTGCAGACCCTGCTGCTCACGTACGCGGGTGCGGGTCGCAAGGTGGCCACCTTCGAGCCCACCTATCAGTTGCACGGTCACATCGCCCGGCTGACGGGTGCAACCGTGGTGGAGGGCGAGCGTCGTGCGGACTTCACGATCGATCCGGCAGAGGTCGAGCGGGTCATCGCCGAGCACCGTCCGGACGTCACGTTCGTGTGCTCGCCCAACAACCCCACGGGTGTGGTGGAGCCCGAATCGACCGTGCGGGCTGTGGTGGACATGGCTCCGGGCCTCGTTGTGGTGGACGAGGCGTACGCACAGTTCGCCGACTGGTCCGCGCTCTCGCTCCTGGACGAGGACCGCCCGATGGTGGTGGTGCGCACGTTCTCCAAGACGTGGTCGATGGCCGCAGCCCGGCTCGGCTATGTCGTCGCGCCCACGTGGGTGGTGAGCGAACTCGAGAAGGTCATCCTCCCGTACCACCTCGACACCGCCAAGCAGATCGCCGGTCGCCTCGCGGTCGGGTACGTCGACGACATGAACGCGCGCGTGCAGCACATCGTGTCCGAACGCGAGCGCATCGCCGCCGCCATGGCACAGATGCCCGTGCAGCAGTGGCGCAGCGGTGCGAACTTCATCCTGTTCCGTCCGCTCAACACGAGCGGCCGCGCCGTGTGGCAGGGTCTGCTGGACCGCAGTGTGCTCATCCGGGACTGCTCGGGCTGGCCGCGCCTCGCGGACTGCGTGCGCGTCACCGTCGGCACGAAGGAAGAGAACGATGTGTTCCTCAACGCACTTCAGGAGGTGCTGGTGTCATGAGCCGTGTCGCAACGCGTGAGCGCTCTACGAAAGAGACCTCGATCAAGATCTCGATCGACCTCGACGGCACCGGGAAGACGTCAGTCTCCACCGGCCTGCCCTTCTACGACCACATGCTCGAGCAGATCGGCCGTCACGGCGGCTTCGACCTGAGCATCGAGGCAACCGGGGACCTGCACATCGACAGCCACCACACGGTGGAGGATGTTGCCATTGCCCTCGGTGAGGCGTTCCGGGAGGCACTCGGCGACAAGGCCGGTGTGCGCCGGTTCGCGAGCGGCCGCTTTCCGCTCGACGAGGCACTCGTGGACATCGCGTTGGATCTCTCCGGCCGCCCGTTCGTCGTGTGGGAGGTTGACATGCCCGAGGTGCTGCCGCTCGGCAACCCGCCGTTCGACCCGCAGCTCGCCGAGCACGCAATCACCAGTTTCGCCACCGCGGCGGCCATCACGCTGCACGTGTCGCTCGTGCGCGGCCGCAACGTGCACCACATCATCGAGGCCGCCTTCAAGGGCCTCGCCCGCAGCCTCCGCGATGCAGTGCGCGTGGAGGGCGCTGGGGTGCCGTCCACCAAGGGCGTCCTGTGAGCGCCTCTGGCAAGCCGCTCATCGCCGTACTGGACTACGGCATCGGCAACCTGCGCTCTGCGGAGAAGGCACTGCAGCACGTCGGTGCAGACGCTCGCCTCACTGCCGATGCGGGCCTCGTGCGCGACGCCGATGCTGTGGTGCTCCCCGGTGTCGGTGCGTTCGGCGCATGCATGGATGCGTTCCGAGCCGCAGGGCTCGAGACCGTCACGCGCGACGCCGTTGCGTCGGGCCGGCCGTTCCTCGGCATCTGCGTGGGCATGCAGATGCTCTTCTCGCGGAGCGAGGAGGACCCGCACGCCGTTGGGCTCGGCATCATCCCCGGCACGGTGCGCTGGATCCCCCCGGGGGTGAAGCGCCCGCAGATGCAGTGGAACCGACTCGCCCTGCGTCTTGCTGCAGACCCCATCTTCACCGGCCTCCCGGCAGAGGACACGTGGATGTACTTCGTGCACTCCCTGCACGGCGTTCCCGACGACCCGTCGGTAGTTGCGGCCACCACGGAGTACGGCGCGGCGCTCAACGTGGTGTTCCGCTCGGGCAACGTCGTCGCCACCCAGTTCCACCCCGAGAAGTCTGCGCACGACGGCCTGCGCCTGCTCGAGAACTTCACCCGCATCGCCGCAGGAGCACTTGCCTGATGGACCTGTTCCCCGCCATCGACCTGCGCGGCGGCCGCGCCGTTCGCCTGCTGCAGGGCGACTACGCCCAGGAGACCGTGTACGGCGACGACCCGGTAGCGCTCGCCGAGTCCTTCGCTGCGGCCGGCGCGAGGTGGATCCACGTGGTGGACCTCGACGCCGCACGGACCGGCGACCCCGTCAACCGCCCGGTGGTGGCCGCTGTGGCGGCCGCGGTTCGCGGCCGGGCCAAGGTGCAGACCGGCGGCGGCGTGCGTTCCGTCGCCGATGCCGAGGCGCTCGCTGCGGCAGGAGTTGCGCGTGTGGTGATGGGATCTGCCGCGGTGAAGGACCGCACGCTCGTGGCGTCGGTATTCCGCATCGTGCCGGTTGCCGTCGGACTGGACCACCGGGACGGTGATGTGGCCCTTCATGGGTGGACGCAGGGGAGCGGTCTGAACGTGATGGACCTGCTCGACTGCTACCCGGATGCCGAGGCGTTCATCATCACCAACATCGCCCGGGACGGCATGCTCACCGGGCCCGACATCGAGGGTCTCGCTGCGGCCGCTGTGGCCTCCCCCATCCCCGTTATCGCGAGCGGTGGTGTGTCATCGCTCGACGACCTGAGAATGCTCAACCGGGTGTCCGGGCTCGCGGGTGTTATCACCGGCAAGGCCATCTACGAGCATCGCTTCACCGTCGGTGAGGCGCTCGAGACACTGGCAGAGCCGTCGTGAAGGTGGCACGCGTCATCCCGTGCCTCGATGTCGCCGAGGGCCGCGTGGTGAAAGGGATCAACTTCGTCGGCCTGCGTGATGCCGGTGACCCGGTGGAACTTGCCGCTCGCTACGACGCCGAGGGTGCCGACGAGTTGGTGTTCCTCGACATCACCGCGTCGAGCGACAACCGCCAGACGATGGTGGACGTGGTTGCGCGTACTGCGGACCAGGTGTTCATCCCCTTCACGGTCGGCGGCGGTATCCGCAGCGTGGAGGATGCCCGGCGCATGCTCCGTGCGGGGGCGGACAAGGTGAGCGTGAACACCTCGGCGGTGCAGCGACCGGACGTGATCACCGAGATCGCGGCGGAGTTCGGGTCGCAGTGCGTGGTCTGTGCCATCGATGCGCGCTCCCGCCCGTCGGGCGGCTGGGAGGTGTTCCTCCACGGTGGTCGGACACCCACGGGTATCGATGCAGTGGAGTGGGCGGTGCGCGCGGCCGGGCACGGCGCCGGCGAGATCCTGCTCACCTCGATGGACCGCGACGGCACCAAGGACGGATTCGACCTACCGCTCACGAGAGCGATCTGCGATGCAGTGGACGTACCGGTGATCGCGAGCGGTGGTGTGGGCAACCTGCAGCACCTCGTGGACGGTGTGACGATCGCCGGTGCCGACGCAGTGCTCGCAGCATCGATCTTCCACTTCGGCGAGTACACGATCGCCGAGGTCAAGGAAGCGATGACCCGCGCGGGGATAACCGTCAGACCAGCGCGCTGACGAAGTCCTTCGTCAGTTCGGTCACCGTGCTGCTGTGCCCGGCGAGGAAGTGATCGGCCATCGGCACCGTGACCATCGTGGTGTTCACCCAGGTGGAGGAGTGCCCCGCAGCGGTGGACGGTGGGGAGTACTGGTCGTGCTCGGGGACGAGCAGGTGCTTGGCGCGACTGTCTGTGGCCGAGGCGGGCGTGCCTCCCATGACCCCGAGTGGTGGGGCTACTGCGAGCCATGCGGTAACCGACGCGTGGTCCACATCGAGCGCCACCATCGAGCCGAACGAATAGCCCGCGAGCACGAGCGGTCCGGTGCCGAACTGGGCGCGGGCGGCCTCGAGCGCCGAAAGCACATCGAGGCGTTCGTCGGTGCCGCCCCCGTGGGTGCCCTCGCTGGCGCCAACGCCGCGGAAGTCGAAGCGCACCGTTGCCAACCCTGCGTCGTGCAGTGCCCTGGCAATGGCTGTCACCACGGGGTTGAGGCGGTTGCCTCCGTACAGCGGGTGCGGGTGACACACCACGGCCGCGCCCCTGCAGCGTTCCGGCACGGCGAGGTCTCCGTGCAGGGCGAGGCCGTCGGAGGTGTGGAGCGTCAGCGTGGAGAACTGCATCGCCGCACGGTACCGTCAATCGTCATGGCTGGCCCGACCGTTGCAGGACCGTCTGGGGGCAGTGACCAGAAGCTACCCATCAAGATGATGAGCGATCGGTTGCTCGTGCACATCCCCGAAAAAGAGGGTGAGCGCCGCTCCACTGGTGGCATCCTCATCCCGGCAACGGCGCAGATCTCCAAGCGACTCACGTGGGCCGAGGTGGTTGCCATCGGTCAGAACGTGCGCTCGGCCGAGGTGGGCGATCGCGTCCTGTTCTCCCCGGAGGACCGCTACGAGGTCGAGGTGGGCGGAGCGGACTACATCATGCTGCGCGAGAGAGACCTCCACGCGGTGGCCGCTGCGCGTATTGAGGCCTCCACCGGGCTCTACATCTGATCTGATCGCATTATGAGCCCGCTTCGTCTACGCCCGTCACGCGAGGAGTTCCGCTCGTTGGCGGCACAGCACACAGTGGTTCCCGTCTGGGTCGAACTGCTTGCGGACCTCGAGACCCCCGTTGCGGCCTACGTGAAGCTCGTCGGTGACGAGCCCGGGTTCCTCCTCGAGTCCGTTGAGCACGGCGAGCGGTGGAGCCGCTTCTCGTTCGTCGGTCGCCGCCCGCGTGCGACGCTCATCTCCCGTGGCGGGCATCTCACCGTGGAGGGCAACCTGCCGGACTCGGTGCCCCTCGACAAGGGGATGCTCGGAGCCATCGAGTCCCTCCTCGAGCTGTACCGCGCCCCGCTGTTCCCCGAACTGCCCCCGTTGCAGGGTGGGGTCATGGGGTACCTCGGCTACGACGTGGTGCGCGAGGTGGAGCACCTCCCCAACGTTCCGCACGACGACCGCAACATGCCCGACGCGATCATGAGCGTCATCGGTTCGCTCGCGGCCTTCGACCACTGGCGCCAGCGCGTGTACCTCATCGAGAGCGTTCCCGTGCTCGGCATGTCCGAAGCGGAGCTCGACACCGCGTACGACGAGGCAGTTGCGCGCGTGGAGGAGGCGATAGCGGACCTCGCCCGCCCGCTCGCCTACGCGCCGGTGCCGCCCCCGGACCCGTCCGACGAGCGCCCGGTGCTCAAGTCATCCATGCCGGACGGCCAGTACCAGCGCGCCGTCGAGGTGGCGAAGGAATACATCCGTGCGGGAGACATCTTCCAGGTGGTGCTTGCGCAGCGTTTCGACCTGCAGCTCGACGCGGACCCGTTCGACATGTACCGCGTGCTGCGCCAGGTGAACCCGAGTCCCTACATGTACTTCGTGCGCCACCCCGAGGTCACACTCGTCGGCTCGTCGCCCGAGCCGATGGTCCAGTTGCTGCAGGGTCGTGTGATCTCCCGGCCGATCGCCGGTACGCGTCGTCGGGGTCGCACCGACGAGGACGACCGTCG
>CAFBQP010000051.1_pt1 | contig 18312 bp, 14 predicted proteins | sample 7270011 | NCBI WGS metagenome assembly CAFBQP01 (sample SAMEA6814178, study PRJEB35770) | uncultured Acidimicrobiales bacterium | biome: Freshwater; feature: Freshwater reservoir; material: water | place: Czech Republic | collected 2016-11-09 | depth 30m m | reverse complement strand
TGGTGGAAGTTCACCACCGCAACGTGATCACGTCTTGCTGATCCTGTTCCAACAGGGCATCTCCTCGGCGCTCATCCGGGACTTCACGGGTGCGCCCGGGAACACTGATTGTCCGGGGGTGCCGCCGCGGGTGGCCCCGGAGGTGGTTGGATTTCCGTTGTGAACGAGTACCCGACAGACCGACCCACACGACTCCGACTTGCTCTCGTGGGCATCGTTGCCGCAGGTGCGTTGGTGTCGTGCAGCGCAAAGCCGGGCGTGCGCTCCGGTGGTGCAATCGCTATCGGGGGCACCACCACATCGGCCCCATCGGGCACCGACGTGCCGCTCGCCACCGACTCGATACCCGTGGAGACCGTTGATACGGCAAGCACCGAGGCACCCGTCACCACCGAGGCACCTACCACGACGGTGCCGCTCGAGTGCATGGACCCGACCAACCTCCCGGCCGTCGTCGCCACGGAGACCGCCGGCTATGACGCGGTGCAGGCGCAGGAGGGCCTCGGAGCAGACGACGAGCGCAAGGTGGTGTTCTTCACCGCAGGCGGCGCAGTAGCGGCGCAGGTGGGCAGTGGCTCCACCCGCTCGATCGAGTACCGCATCGGGCCGAAGTCCGGTGGTGGCCCAAAGGGCACGATCAAGAATGCGGTGCTGTTCGACGTGGTCCCCACTTCACAGGGACCGGCAATCCTGTACGGCAAGATTGATACCGAGGCCGACCCGGTGGTTACCAGCAGCGTGTTGCTCCTGGACATCGGCTCGGGGGACTCCACCCTCATCGCCGAGGTGAAGACCGACGGTTTCAGCGCGCTGCGAGCATCGGCTGGGAACGGCCTCGTGGTGACCTCGACGAACAAGACCGGGGGTCAGGACATCAGCACGTGGGCCATCGACGGCAAGGGTCCGGTGGAGCGCTTCTCGCCACCCGTGGCTCACGAGGGCACTGCGCAGTACTTCGGGTCGGCGGTGCTCAGCGACGACGGCAAGAAACTCGCCTGGCTCGAGGGCCCGAACCCGTCGAACAAGGGAAGCAAGCGCAAGGGCGACTGGAAACTCGTGATTGCCGACGCCGACGACGGTTCGGAATCTCTGCGCATCAAACTGGGGCCGGCGTCGGATTCGTTCGGTTGGTTGGACTGGGACGGTTCGTGGGCCGTGCTCAGCCGCGGCTTCGGCAAACCGGCCATTGCCATTCACACCACTGAGGACGCCCCTGCCATCCAGAGCATCTGCAACATCGACCGGACGGCCCTGCTGACGGGGGTCGTCACGCTCGTGCGCCGCACCACGATCTCAACGGATTCCGGTATCGCATGAGATGTCGGCCTCAAGGTAACCGTCCACAACCTCGACGGTGACGGGTTCGCATCGGGGCAGTTCTGCTCCGGTGTCCACACGCAGTTCGTATCTGCCACTCGGCAGCACGAGGGAGTAGTTCCCGCCAGCGTCTGTGGTAGTGCTCTCCACGGACTGGCCGTCTCTCCACGCCGAGACGGTGCCGCGAACTGGTACATCAGCACACGGTTGGTCGGGTCGCTCCACCGGACAGGTGGGCCCGGCATGAACGTTGCCGACCACGAGGAACGTGACGGACGCGCTCGTGGGCGTGACGGTGGTGGGCGTGTCACCGGCCCCGTTTCCTGCACACCCGCCAAGGGCCAACACGGTGCCGAGGCACAGCGCAGGCCCCAGTGCACGGCTGGGCCGACTGATCACTGGTCCTTCGTTCCCTTCGGGACTTTCAAGGGCTTGGGGGCATGGCGGGTGGACTTGCGCGTCGCCGTCTCCGGCACGTACGTGCTCCCGGCGATGAACACGTTGCGATGGACCTCATCGATCGTGGTGAGGTTGTTCGCGATGAGGTGTGCCGCCTCGACACGCATGGGGCGCATGCCCTGAGCGACTGCGGCCTCACGGACCTCGTGAGGTGTCGTGCGCGCGACCACGAGCTGACCGATCTCCTCGGTGACCTCCATCACCTCGTACACGGCGATGCGGCCCCGGAACCCGGTACCCGCACAGTGCTCACAGCCCCCGCCCCGTACGAACTCCGTCTTCGTCGGCCCGCCGAGCGCGGCGTAGTCGCTCATCTCGGCGTCGCTGGGCACGTATGTGTCTGCACACGAGGTACACACGCGGCGCACCAGGCGCTGGCCGACAACCCCGACGAGCGAGGTGGCAACGAGGAACGGTTCGATACCCATGTCCACGAATCGGTAGAGCGCCGAGGTGGCGTCTGTGGCGTGGATGGACGACATCACGAGGTGGCCGGTGAGCGAGGACTGCACTGCGATGCGGGCCGTCTCGTGGTCTCGGATCTCGCCGACCAGGATGACATCCGGATCCTGCCGCAGGATGGTCTTCAGCCCCGATGCGAACGTGATGTCCGCCTGCAGGTTGATCTGCATCTGGTTAGCCGCCGGGAACACGTACTCGACGGGGTCCTCGATCGTCATGACATTGAGCTCGTCACGGTTGATCTCGGCGAGCGTGGCGTACAGGGTGGTGGTCTTACCGGCGCCGGTAGGACCGCTGCACACGATCATCCCGTACGGGCGGTGGATGATCGACAGGTAGCGGGCCCTCGTCTCGTCCGGCATCCCGAGGTCGGCGAGCGCCTTGAGCGAGCGGGACTTGTCGAGCAGGCGGAGCACCGCCGTCTCGCCCCAGATCGTGGCACCCGTGGCAACGCGAACGTCGAGACCGTGGCCGTCCACCGTCGTCTGGAACTGGCCGTCCTGCGGGCGGCGCCGCTCCACGATGTCCATGTCCGCCATGACCTTGAGGCGGCTGACGAGCTCGGGCCCGACGGTGAGCGGCAGGCTGAGGACCTCTCGAAGCGCCCCATCCACCCGGTACCGGACACGGAGGCGCCCGTCGGTCGGCTCGATGTGGATGTCCGACGAGCGGTCGCGATGGGCCTGGGTGATAATCCGGTTGACCAGTTGGATAATCGGCGCGTCTGCGACGGCGGCCACCGTGGTGGAGGTTTGCGGGGATGCTTCCGCCCAGAACTGGCGGACCTGCTCGTCGTCGGCCGACACAATTCGGTAGTGGACGTTGAGGCCGTGCTCGACGTCGGCACGGTCCGCACGGTGGATCTCCACCCTCGTCACGGCGAGCCGGGCGATCGCAGCACGGGCGCCGTCGTCTGAAGGGTCCGCAGCGACCACGACGGCGATGCCATCGGTGACCGAGAGGGGCAGGAAGCGGTGCTCCCGAGCAATGTCAGCAGCGACGAGCGCAAGTGCCTCTGGCGTGGGCCGGCGCCGGCTCAGTTCCACGAATTCGTCGAGATCAACGAGCAACGCCGTGCCAACACCGGTTGCGGCACCCGGGCCACCCGCGCCAGCACCCGGGGCAGTGTCGGGAGCGCGACCACGACGCATTACCACGGCAAACACCGTCCAGAATCCACAAACCGCATGGCCCTATGTTGGCGCGCCCGCCGGCCGATCGCACCAAAACTTCGACGTCTTGTGCCACCACCCTCTGTGGCCGCTCCGCAACGCGACCTTGGGACCTTCTTGCCGACTCTCGCATCCGGCACCGCCCTGAGCAGAGACTTTGGTACCCCTTCGGGTTGCACGCGCCAACCCCATCCGCTACATGTAGTGGGGTGAATCAGACTTCGGCTGCGGTAGACCCCGGCGACAGCACGCCGACCGGTCGACGCCGACCGGGTTTGAGGCGCACACGGGATGCCGGGGCCATCGGGGATTCCTCAGGAGCCATCGCCCAGGGTGGTGTCGCCCTCACCCAGACCGATCAGCCGCAAAAATGGTACGCACGTCAATACCACGTCGGTCGCAGTGTGCCGATGAACGTCCTGCTCGCCTTCACCCAGCAACTCTCCTCGTTCGTCGAGGCCGGTATCCCCATGGTGGAGTCGCTCGACATCGCGCTGGGCGAGACCGACGACGCCACGATGAAGGCAACGATCGTCGACATCCGATCCTCGGTGGAGCGGGGCTCCAGCTTTGCCGATGCGGTGTCCAAGCACACGAGGGTCTTCCCCGCTTTCTATCGGGCCATGCTCCGCTCTGCGGACTTCACCGGAAACCTCAACGAGGTACTCAACCAGGCAGGCGTTTACCTCGAGCGGGACATCACCGCCCGAAAGCAGATCAAGTCGGCCCTCACCTATCCCATGGTGGTGGTGTGCGTGGCCATCATCGCCGTGGTGCTCATGGCAGCATTCGTCTTGCCGAAGTTTGCCGACCTCTATAAGAGCGTGAACGCCAAACTGCCGCTCCCCACTCGAATGCTGCTGGGCATCACCGACTTCTTCAACAACTATTGGTGGGCGATTTTCCTCGGGCTCGCTGGCGTGGGTGTCCTCGCCATGGCGACGCTGGGCGGGAACGCCAACAAACGCAGGCGCGACGGATTGTTCTGGAATGCTCCCGGCCTTGGCTCGCTAGTTCGTTCGGTGTCCGTCGAGCGCTTCTGTCGGGTGCTTGCGGCACTCACCCGGGCAGGCGTCCCGCTTACCGAGAGTCTCGAAGTTGCCGCGGAGAGCACCAACAGCACGGTATTTTCGGCCCGGATGGCGAGCGTGCGCGAGGACATCGTCCGTGGCTCCGGCCTTTCTGACTCCATGCGCAAGACCGAACTGTTTCCGAACACTGCGCAGCAGATGATCGACGTGGGCGAGCGCACCGGAGGATTGAGCAATCAGCTCGGCCGTGCCGCTGTCTATTACGAGCGGGAAGTGTCCCAGCGCATCAAGCGGCTGACCGACCTTTTCGAGCCGCTCGTTATCATGTTTATCGGTCTTGTGGTCGGCTTCGTAGCCATCGCCCAAGTGGCGGCCATGTACAGCGTCTTCAGCCAGATCAAGTAACGATCTGCACCATCATTCCTGTTGTCCAACTTCTCCCACAAGCAACCAAGGTGAACTACCAAATGAGCAACAACCAGCACGCAACGCAGATCCGCCGCGATAAGGGGTTCACACTGGTCGAAATCCTCATCGCCATCGTCGTGGTCGGCATCCTCGCCGCCGTCGCCATCGTGGGCATCAGCAGCCTCACCGCCACCGGCAACAAGAGCGCCTGCACCACTTCGGGAGACGCCGCCAAGGCTGCGTCCGCTGCGTATTACGCGACGAACGGTGGCAGTTACCCGACCTCCTTCAGCCAGTTCACCAGTCTCGACGGCGCCACACCGAAGGAATTCGTGCTGCCCAGCGGTGCCTCCATCACCGACGGAACCCACGTGAGTGGCAACAGCGGCAAGTGGACCCTGACGATGACCGCCGGGGTTAACGGCAACGCCCCGACGTTCACCTGCAGCTGATCGTCACGCGCAGTTACCAGCAATCGGGCACAGCATGAGGCCGTGCCCGGGAGGAAGTGCCGGGATGACCAAGATGCGCGACCGGGGTGAGAGCCTCATCGAGGTAGTGATCACCATCATGATCATCTCTGTCGCTGTAGCAGCCCTCGTCGCCAGCCTGGCCAGCGCGTCCCGCAGTTCGCTCAGCCACAGACGGGCTCAGGACACCGACGTAGTCGTGCGTGACTATGCCGAGGCCATGAAACTGTCGACCTCGGCCTGCGTGGCTGCCGCCCCGTATTCGTTGGCATATACCCCGCCGTCGGGCTACACCTTGACTGGCTCGGCCGATGACGGGTTGTTTGACGGTCGGTCAGGTATTTGCCCCGCAGTGTCGACCGTGCAAGTCGTCACGCTGTCCGTTGAAGCGAACGGCAGCGCCCCGGCATCGATTCAACTCGCGGTCCGGACGCCATGAGATCGCGCCGCCCCGCTACCGCTCAACGGGACTCCGGTGCCGTGATGCTCCTCGCGATCGGCTTCGTGTTGCTCGTCTCTGCAATCGCCGCCGCACTCGCTGCCCTCATCATCTCGAGTACCGCCACCGGTAATACCCTCCAGCAGGTGCGCAACCGGCAGTACGCCGCCGATGCTGCCATTCAGAGCGCCATCACCAAGGTGCGGAGCCAGAACCGGGCCACTGATCCGGTGTGCGGCGATGTCAGCGCACTCAACGGCATTGCTGTGCGTGTCGACTGCGCCTACGCCGTGACGGTGATCGGCAACGTGGAGAACCAAGTGCTCTCGCAGCGCAACGTGATCTTCCTGGCGTGCACTGATACGGGTTCGGCCTGCGACAAGGACGTCACCATCATCCGTGCGCAGGTGAACTTCGAACAGAAGTACTCAGGCGAGGTCACCAAGACCTATATCCAGTCGTGGAGCGTAAACCGGTGAACAACTCCCTGCACCAACGATTGCGGAAGATGCGCGAACGGGAGCAGGACCGCGGCCTGACACTCATCGAGATCCTCATCTCCATGACCATCTCGCTAGTACTCGGAGCCGTCCTCGTTGCCGCCCTCATCACCTCGCTCAACGTCGCCGGGGCGACGAGCGACACGCTCAAGACCGCCGTTGACGTTCGCCTCATCTCGTCCTACCTCGCCCGCGACGCACAGGGTGCCGCTGGCACCGACCCACGCACGGTCACCAACGAATCGCGTGCCCTCGCTTCCGTCCTTGCAGACGACTGGGGCGATTGCGCACAGGCCGGTTCGCTCGTCGCAAGGTTCGCCTGGGTTGATCACATCACGGTGTCACTCCAGCGCACCATCACCGTCACCTGGGCACTCGACGGCACCACGCTCACCCGCAATTACTGTGTGGACGGCGCGGCAAAGCCTCCGCTCATCCTCGGCCGCACGATTGTGTCGGCATCGGCTGTCTGCTTGCCCACTGCAGATTGCTCGGGCACGCCCAGCTCGATCGAGATGACGGTTACCGGACGTAGCCAGAAGTCGGACTACACCACCAAACTCTCCGCATCACTTCGACCTCGGGGCCAGGACTTCCCGACTGAGGCGTCGGCCTCGACCGTGTCTCTGCTCGCCCTTGGTGACTCGGGCACCGCTGCTCCGTGCACGAACGTCGCACTGTCTACTGCCAAGGCCGTCGTGCTCGGCGACGCGGTCATTGCCAACGAGTGTGGCGCGACGTCGCTCACGCCTGATCCGGCGGACATCGCACACCCCAAGGATGGCGTTACCAGTCTCACTGGCAACCTGCTCGACCCGCTCTCGTCGCTTCCGACGCCCTCGGACACGTGCGGATCAGGCTCAAACCTGGCGCTTGGAAGTGATGGAACCTACTCGCCAGGTACTTACCCACAGCGTCTGACCATCTCGTCTACGGACGGTACCGTCACCCTCAATCCAGGTAACTACGTCTTCTGCAACGGCCTGGAGATCGGCTCAGGAGCCTCCGTCAGCTCCAGCGGCGGCGTACTGCTGTACGTGAAGGACGGGACATTGAGTATCCGCCCGGACTCGTCGGTCGAGCTCACTGCGGCGAGCAGCGGCGATCAGCGGAATGTCCTCGTCTGGGTGGCGACCAAGCAGACCGTGAGTATTGGTACGGGAGATCACATCACGCGCCTCGGTGGGACGATCTACGCACCGAAATCCGCCGTGGTGTTCAACGGTTCGTCCAACGCTGCCGCAATCAATGTCGGTGCGCTTGTCGCCGCGACAGTGGCGGTGAGCACCTCGGGGTCAGCGCCGGTTCGCCAATTGGCGCCCGTGAGCACCGTGCCCATCATCCGGTTTGGCCCGATCCCCACGATGTCGATCTCGCCAAGCGAACTCACGAGCGCAGTGATCGGTCAGCCGTACAGTGCGCCGCTCTCGGTAATCGGCGACGGCGCCTCACAACTCGTCAATCCACGGTGGAGCGCCACGGGCCTCTCGCCGTTCGCCATCAACTCAGTGACAGGCGAGATCACCGGCACCCCTGAGTGTGCGCTGTCGCTCACCCCGCGCGTGCGGGTCGTGGACGACACCGGACTCGCTGTGTCTGCGGACTACTCGTTGCTCGTACTGTCAGATCTCGCGCTCAGCGACCCAGGTGACTTCGTCCGGGGCACCAAGGAACTCACGGCGACGCTCACGGACACCTGTGGCGGTGCGGGCACCTCGGTATCCATCCAATACTGGTTGGAGGGTGGGGACACGGACGTCAACGGCGACCCCGTCTGGAGCACGATGTGCACCCTCAGCGTTGCGCCGTTCCAGTGCTCCTGGGTGACCACGGACACTGCGAAGTACACGAATGGTGCCTCGTACTCGTTGCGGGCGATCGCCACGCTGTCCAACAGCACGGCAGCCGAATCGGAGATCATCGAAGGGGTCACCATCGACAACGGTTACCCCCTGGTGACCCTGTCCGGCCCGGGGACAACTCCCCTTCGCGGCACTGTTACCCTCGTTGCCGACGCCTCCGACAACGAGTCGGGTGTCGCCCGAGTCCGGTTCGAGGTAAGCCCTAAGGACCTCGGCGCGTGGATGGAAATCTGCAACGAGACCGAACCCTACGACCCCGCCAACCAGTCGCAGTACCTCTGCGAATGGGATACGACGGTGTTCGTACCGGCCGAACGCGGTACCCAGTCGTACGACATCCGGGCCGTGGTATCGGACCGCGCGGGCAACGGAGCGATCGACTACTTGAACAACAAGTCGGTCAACAACAACTCCGCATCCGTGTCCATCGTCAGTCCGGGCGCCTACGTCCGTGGCACTGTGGCTCTCTCAGTGAATACCTACGTGCCGAGTCCAGCCACCGTGACGAGTGTGCTGATTCAGATTCGACCCACAGGCGGGTCCTGGACTGACATCTGCACGGACACCGCCGAACCGTGGGGATGCTCCTGGAACACGGCCGGACTCACCAACAACGCCACGTATCAACTCCGAGCGTTCATGTCTGACAGTCGCGCTGTTCCGCCCGCCGAATCGGCGACGGTCTCCACCATCGTCGATAACTCCGTCGTCTACGGCGCCGACGTCCAGGCTGCCAACGGCTCCAAGCTCTCGTACGACTCCAGAAAAGCAATCTGGGCGACAAAGTCACTGCGTCTCGGCCGGCTCGACCAGAACAAGACGGACGCCAGGAACAAGCCGCTGACCTACGACCGGATTCTGTTCAGCTTCAGCAAGCAACTCGACCCCTCATCCATCATCGCCGGCTGGACCGGGTCTAGTCGCACCGTATGGATCCGACTTCGAGACAAGGGAGTGAGTGGCAACTACTCGACGAAGAACGACACCCTTGACGTCTGCACCACCTGGGCATCCGGGGCTACCTGCGCCGCCGTAGCCAACCTCGGTTGGGTGAAGTTCGCGCTCGACACCGTCGCTGGCGGCAAGACGGCAATCTTTGAGAGCACCATCTCTCATCAGGTCGTAAGCGGCAAGAGCGTGATTACTGTCGGCGCTGTCCTCAAGAAGTACAACGACGCCAAGAGCACCAACCTTGCAGTGATAGTTTGGACACCAAGCGCGAATGCAAGGGACACGCTGGGCAATGGATGCTCCACCCAACCTGCAGCCGAGACGGGCACCAACGACAAGGACTTCTAGCGCGGGGTGGCCCGCGAACTGGCATCATCTTGATCCATGAAGCTCGGGATGATGTTGGGGTACTGGGGAGCCGGCAAGCCACAGGGAGTCGTGCCGCTCGTACAGGCCGCGGAGGAGTACGGCTTCGACAGCGTGTGGGTGGCCGAGTCGTGGGGCAGCGATTGCTTCACGTACGCCACCTGGCTCGCGGCGAACACGTCGCGCATCAAGATCGGTACCGGCGTGGTGCAGCTGTCGGCACGCACACCCACTGCCACGGCCATGGCTGCCATCACGCTCGATCACATCTCCGAGGGCCGGTTCCAGCTCGGGCTCGGCGTGAGCGGCCCCCAGGTGGTGGAGGGTTGGTACGGACAGCCGTCCAACAAGCCGCTCGCCCGCACCCGTGAGTACGTCGAGATCATCCGACGGGTGATCCGCCGGGAGGAACCGCTCGACTTCCAGGGCGAGTTCTACCAACACCCCTATCGCGGGCCGGGCTCGGTGGGGCTCGGCAAGCCGCTGCGCAGCATCGTGCATCCGCTGCGCAACGACATCCCGATCTTCATCGGTGCCGAGGGACCGAAGAACGTGCGCCAGACCGCCGAGATCGCCGACGGCTGGCTGCCGCTCTACTACTCCCCCTATCGCCAAGAGGTGTACGCCGACCAGTTGGCACCGGCCAAGCAGGGTTTCGAGATCAATGCGCTCGCCACGCTGAACATCACCGACGACGTGAAGGCCGGGCTGATGCCGGTGAAGGGGATGCTCGGCTTCTACATCGGTGGCATGGGCGCCAAGGGCCAGAACTACCACACCAAGCTGATGGCACGAATGGGCTTCGAGGACGAGGCGTACAAGATCCAGGACCTGTTTATGGCCGGCAAGCGGGACGAGGCAATCGCTGCCGTGCCCGACGACTTCGCCGACGAGATCAGCCTCGTCGGCCCCGCCTCACGGATTCGTGAGCGCCTCGACGTGTGGCGATCGAGCCCGGTCACCACGCTGCTCATCTCGGGCCGGGACGCCGCTCAACTCAAGCAGGTCGCCGACCTCGTCCTGTCCTAACCCCCGCCCGCTGAGATTTGGGCTATATCTGGCGAACCCTCCGCCCGCCAGATATAGACCGAAATCCCCTGTGGGGTACTGTTCGGGGCGTACGGGCGCTGTCGGGGATGGCGCCGCCCTCGAGGAGCAGCAATGTCCAAGCAGATCCCGTTCGTCGACTATCTCGTGCTGGGCGACAAGCCACACCTCGTCGCCAACGAGTGCACCGGCTGCGGTGCCCGCTTCTTCGACCGCCGCAACGCCTGCGCCTCCTGCTTCGGCACCTTGTTCAAGAAGGTGGACATCGTCACCGAGGGCGAACTGCGGGCGTTCAGCATCGTCACCTTCGCCGCACCCGGTGTGAAGGTGCCGTTCGTGTCAGCCATCGTCGACTGCGGCGGCACGAGCGTGCGTTGCACCCTCACCAACGTGGAGCCCTCCCCCGAACACGTGAAACTCGGCATGAAGGTCCGCCTCGCCCTGGTACCCGTCGGCGCCGACGACGAGGGCACCGAAGCCATCAACTACGGCTTCGAACCGGCCTGACCGCCGCACCAAAACACCCACACCGAATCCTCATACCGAACTCTCACCGCGACAGCGACACACGACAGGAGCACGCCATGGCCAGCGACGACATCTGGATCCTCGGGATCAAAATGACCAAGTTCGGCAAGCACCCGGACAAGGACATTGTGGACCTCGCGTCCGAGGCCGCCATGGCAGCACTCGCTGACGGTGGTGTGACGATGAAAGACATCGGCATCCTCGCAGCGGGCAACCTCATGGGTGGCGGTGGTGTGGGTCAGCAGATCCAGAAGCAGATCGGCCAGACCGGTATCCCCGTGTACAACGTGTCGAACGCGTGCGCCACGGGTGCAACGGCACTGCGCACGGCGATCATGGCCGTGAAGGCCGGCGAGGTGGACATGGGTCTCGCCGTCGGCGTGGAGAAGCTTGCCGGCGCGGGCCTCCTCGGTGCGGGCGGCAAGGCCAAGAGCGACAAGAAGGTCTACGAGCCCAAGGGTCGCTACGGCGCCGTCGGTTCGGTGGACGGCCGCATCGGCACCGACTCGATGCCCGGCGTGTTCGCCCAGGTCGGCATGGAGTACGGCCACAAGTACGGCGGTGCGTCGTTCGAGCTGTTCGCGAAGATCTCCGAGAAGAACCACGCTCATTCCACGCTCAACCCGCTCGCTGCGTACACGAAGCGCATGACGCTCGAAGAGATCATGAACGACGTCATGATCGCGTACCCCAACACGCGCTCGATGTGCTCGGCCAACTGCGATGGCGCTGCCGCCGCAGTGGTGGTGAGCGGCGCCAAGCTGAAAACACTCTCGCTCGAGCAGCAGCGCCGCGCAATCAAGGTGAAGGCATCGGTGCTCACCACGGACCCGTGGCAGGAAGCCTGCCAGGTGCTGCCCGACGTGAACACCCTCACGAAGAACGCTGCGCGTATTGCGTACGAGCAAGCCGGCGTGGGCCCGAACGACCTCGACCTCGTCGAGCTGCACGACTGCTTCGCCACTGCCGAGCTGGTGCACTACGACAACCTCGGTCTCTGCGAGGAGGGTGGTGCTGCTGACTTCTTCATGTCTGGTGCCTCTTGGCGCGACGGCAAGACCCCGGTGAACGTTTCTGGTGGTCTCGAGTCCAAGGGTCATCCCATTGCCGCTACCGGCATCGCCAACATCTGGGAGGTGTGCCACCACCTGCGTGGTGAGGCAGGCGACCGCCAGATCGAGGGCGCGAAGGTCGGCCTCGCGCACGTCATCGGCCTCGGCTCGGCGTGCGGTATCCACATCCTCGAGAAGTCGGGCCTCTGAGCACTCCCATGACCCTCACCACCTCATCGCCGGTCGCCGCTGATCCCGAGGCGGTTCGCCGTGAGGTGAGCACGTGGCTCGCCGACAACTGGCGGCCCGAGTTTGCAGCGCGCGACGCCGACCCGAAGGTGTGGCTCGCCAAGGTGGTGGACAGCGGGTGGGCCGCGCCCACGTGGCCCACTGAGTGGTTCGGTCGCGGTCTCGACGCCGAGACGAGCAAGGTGGTTGCCGAGGAGTTCCGCCGTGTCGGCGCACCCGGCACGGGGCAAGACCAGTACAACCTGTGGGCCGGCACCGTGCTGCATTACGGGCAGGACGAACTGAAGCACAAGGTGCTGCGCCGCCTGCTCATGGACGACCTCGCCATGTGCCTGCTCTACAGCGAGCCCGGTGCCGGCTCGGACCTCGCAAGCATTGCGACACGTGCCGACCGTGACGGCGACGAGTTCATCGTGAACGGCCAGAAGGTGTGGACCTCGGGCGGGCGCGCCGCCGAGTACGCACTGCTCATCACGCGCACCGACTGGGACCAGCCCAAGCACCGGGGCATCACGTTCTTCTTCTTCCCGATGCGCCAACCCGGCGTAGAGGTGCGTCCTCTGCGACAGGCAACGGGTGACGCCCGTTTCAACGAAGTGTTCATCACCGAGGCGCGTGTGCCCGCCTCGAACATGCTCGGCGAACTGAACCGCGGCTGGTGGGTGTTGCAGACCGCTCTCATGTACGAGCGCGCCGTGATGGGTGGCCCCATCGGCCGGCGAAAGGGGCAGGAGGATTCGAAGGAGTCACTCGACCCGGAGTCCGAGGCGAGCGCACCAGCACCGGACCTCTCGCTCGTTGACCTCGCTCGCAAGGTCGGTCGCAGCAGCGACCCGGTCATCCGTCAGGAGCTCACGACGCTGCACTGTCTGCGTCTCGTCAACGAGTGGACCGGCAAGCGTGCTGCGGCACAACTGAAGAAGGATTCGTCGTCGCCGCTGGCCTCGCTCGGAAAGCTTGCCATGGCCAACATCCTCCACATCGCCGGGCGCCTACAGGTAGGCCTCCTCGGCGCCGAGGCGACGCTCACCGGCAAGGAGTCCGCCGAAAGCGGCGACGCGAACTATTCGATGCACAACGCGTTCTTCTTCTCGATCGGTGGCGGCACCGACCAGATCCAGCGCAACATCATCGGCGAGCGCATCCTCGGGCTGCCCAAGGAACCCGAGGTGGACAAGGAACAACCGTTCCGCCTGGTGCGACGCTCGTAGCGCTCTTGCCCCCGTCCCGTACGCTGCGGGAATGAGCGCCGGAACGAAGATCGTGCTGGGCACGTGCCACCACGACTGTCCCGACTCCTGCGGCTGGGTGGTGACCGTTGAGGACGGGGTCGCAACGAAACTGCGCGGGAACCCGGCGCACCCGTTCTCGCGCGGCGAGTTGTGCCCGAAGGTCAACCACTTCCTCGACCGGGTGTACAGCCCGGACCGCGTGCTGCACCCACTCCGGCGGGTGGGGCCCAAGGGGACGGCGACCTTCGAGCGCATCTCGTGGGACGAAGCGCTCTCCACGATCGCCGCACGACTGCATAGCTCCATCGACAAGCACGGCCCCGCCACCGTGGTGCCCATGTCGAGCGCCGGCAACCAGAGCGTGCTCGCCACCGTGACCCTCGGCGAGCGTTTCCTCAACCGGCTCGGCGCCACCAGGCTCACCGGGTCGGTATGCGGTGCCGCAGCCCGAGAGGGCGTGGCCGCAACCTACGGCAACGGCAACGGGATCGACCCGATGGACATCCGCCACAGCCGGCTCATCCTGCTCTGGGGCACGAACACCAAGGTGACCAACCGTCATCTCTGGCCCTTCGTGGAGGAGGCCAGGGCAGCCGGCGCCCGTGTGGTGGTCATCGACCCGGTTCGCACGGCGACCGCTGACGAGGCGGACACCTTCCTCCAGCCACTCCCGGGTACGGATGCTGCGCTCGCGCTCGCGATGATGCACGTGCTCGTGCGCGACGGTCTCGTGGACCGTGACTACGTCGATCGCTTCACCTCCGGGTACGAGGCACTCGTGGGGCGCGTTGGCGAGTGGACGCCGGCGCGCGCGGCGGAGGTCACCGGCCTGCAGGTTGGAGAGATCGAGGGGATCGCCGCCGCGTATGGCACGGTGCAGCCGAGCGTGATCCGGACGCTCATCGGTGCCGAACACCGGGAGCACGGCGCGATGCTGTTCCGCACGCTCGCCTGTCTCCCGCTGCTCACCGGCGCCTGGCGACACCGCGGCGGCGGGCTCACCCGTTCCTCGAGCGGATGGTTCGCCGGAACGATCGACCGCGACGGGCTCGGCACCCTCGCCCCCGGAACAGCTTCGGGAGCGCCGCGTCGCCTGCTCAATACCAACCACGTGGCCCGCGCGCTCAACGACCCGACGCTCAACCCACCGATCACCGTGCTCCTCGCGTGGAACGGCAACCCGCTTGTCACCCAGCCGAATGCCGAACTGATGCGACGCGGTTTGTTGCGCGATGACCTCTTCACCGTGGTCCACGAACAGTTCCTCACCGACACTGCGGCCTACGCCGACATCGTGCTGCCGGCCACCACGCAGATCGAGAGCGCCGACGTGGTACCCGCGTGGGGGCACCTGCACCTCGGGGCGAACCCGGCGGCCATCGCACCGCTCGGCGAAAGCGTGAGCAACACCGAACTGTTCCGTCGGCTCGCCGGCGCCATGGCCTACACCGATCCCGAACTCTTCACGTCCGACGACGAACTGCTCGACCTGGCGCTCGAGCGCCTCTCGCCCGCGCGTCGCGCTGCGCTCGACTCCGACGGCTTTGTGCGACTCGACCTCCCCGAGGACCTCCGCCCCTTCGCCGCGGGCGGCTTCCCCACACCGAGCGGCCGGGCGCTGTTCCACTCGGAGGCGCTCGCCGCACGGGGCCAGGATCCGCTGCCCACCTACGAACCGGCCACCGAGGGCCCGCACGGCGACCCTGAACTCGTGAAACGGTTCCCGCTGGTGCTGATGACTGTGAAGTCGCACACCCGTTTCCTCAACTCCTCGTACTCGCACCTCCCCAAGCACGGAGCGCTCGAGGGTGGCCCGTTCGTGGAGATCCACCCGGAGGATGCCGAAGCTCGTGGGCTCGCCGAGGGCCGGACCGTTCGGGTGTGGAACGACCGCGGTTCCATCACCGTCCCGGTGCGTGTGTCCACCCGCGTCCGACCCGGTGTGGTCTCGGTTCCCTTCGGCTGGTGGGGTCGCCACGACCCCGAAGGTGCCGTGGTCAACTCCCTCACAAACGACGAGTTGACCGACTGGGGTGGTGGGGTGGCCTTCCACGACACCCTGGTCGAGGTGTCGCCGGCCTGAGCGGCACTTCTCGGGACTTTGGTCCCGTTGACCGAACCGGGGCACCCGGCTTAACTGGGGTCATGGTTGAGCCCGTCGAGCCAATTCGCGTCTTTCTCATGGATGACCACGAGGTAGTCCGAGAGGGCGTTCGCCAACTCCTCGAGTCGAGCGGCGAGATCCAAGTGGTCGGTGAGGCGGCGAACTGCGCCGACGCACTCACCCGAATCCCGGCTACCCGACCGGCCGTCGCCATCCTCGACGTGCAGTTGCCCGACGGGTCCGGCGTAGAGGTCTGCCGGGACATCCGTAGCACCCATCCCGAGATCGCCTGCTTGATGCTCACCTCGTTCTCCGACGATGAGGCGCTCTTCCAGTCGATCATGGCGGGCGCAGCGGGCTACGTGCTCAAGCAGATCCGCGGCAACGACCTCATCGCCACCGTGAAGCGTGTCGCAGCCGGCGAATCACTCATCGACCCCGCAGTCACCGGTCAACTGCTCGAGAGGCTCCGCCACCCGAAACCACAAGAGGACTCGCGCCTCGCGTCGCTCACCAAGCTCGAGCACGTCATCCTTGACCACGTATCGGAAGGTCTCACCAACCGCCAGATCGCTGGCAAGGTCAACCTGGCCGAGAAGACCGTCAAGAACTATGTGTCCTCCATCTTGATGAAGCTCGGCATGGCCCGTCGCACCGAGGCAGCAGTGTTTGCCGTGCGCGCCGCCGAGAACCGCTGAGCCCCGCACCACCACCCCTACCGAGGAGCAACCCCATGCCTAACGCATCAGCCGCGCGTCGAATCGTGGTCGGCGTCGACGAGTCCGACGCAAGCGTGGACGCACTGCGTTGGGCTGTCGAGGACGCCAAGCGTGATGGTGCGCTCGTCGACATCGTCGGTGTGTGGGACGTGGAGCCCGTGAATGTCGGGATCGAGCAAGTGGTGCTCACCACGCCCCATGGTCAGCCTGCCGAGCGCCTCGCCCGCCTCGACCAGGTTGTGGAATGGATCCAGCCCGAGCGCGACGGTGTCCGCTACGAGGTGGAAGTGCTGTCAGGCGACACCGGGCTCGCGCTGCTCGACCGGGCACAGGGCGCCAGCCTCCTCGTGCTCGGCCGGCCCCATCGGCTCGGCATCCCGTTCGGTTCCCACATGGTGAACCACGTGCTCAAGCACGCAACCTGCCCCGTAGTGCTCGTTCCGTCACGCGCTCAGGTGATCGTGGAGAGCGCCCGCTAAAAACCGCGCCGGGTTCAGTTGCCCCGGAGAGGGCGAACCGTGCTCGAGTTGATCTCAGCACGCATCCGGACATCGACGGCACATGCACCCGAGGTGCTTGCCACGAGCGGGTTGATCTCGAACTCGGCGAGTTCCGGCACCACAGCGACGAGCCGGGACACCTGCGCAACGATGCGTGCCACCTGCTCGAGGTCAACGGCCGGGCGCCCCCGGAACCCGGTGAGGCGGGCAGCAGTGCGCAACGACAGCAACATCGCCCGGGCCTCCCCCACCGTGAGCGGTGCGGCACGGATCATGATGTCGGCAAGCAGTTCGGCCTCAACCCCGCCAGCGGCAACGACCACCAACGGGCCGGCCGACGGGTCCTGTCTCGCGCCGACGAGCAGTTCCACCCCCGGCGCAACCTGCTCCTGCACGAGCACTGCCGTCATCGTCGGGAAGCGCTCCGAGAACACGCCGTAGGCGGCCGCCGCCGCATCGGCACCCGACACGCCGAGCACCACCGCACCGGCCTCCGTCTTGTGCAGCAGGCCAGGCACCACCGCTTTCATCACGACAGCGCCCGATGCCGGGACGAGACTGCTCGCGAGCGCTGCAGCCTCGGCGGGCGAAGCCGCAAGACCCGAGGCGGCAAGGCGAACACCGGTGGCGCGCATGATCCGCTGCGCCGCTTCGGGCCCGAGCCAACCGTCGGTGCCCTGATCCCCCTGCGCCTCGGCCCGGACGAGTCTCCTCACGGCGAGCCAGTCGATCGAGCCGCTGCCGGCCTCGATGGGCGGCACACGGTCCTGCGCATGCTCCGCCCGCCACGCAGACCATGCGTGTGCGCGACCGAGCGCGCGCACCGCTGACTCGCTGTACCGGAACACCGCACGCCTCGATAGCCGAGCGGGGATCCCCGCGATGCTGACGACCACCGGGAGTCCTCGAGGTGTGGCCGTCGGCATTCCTCCCGGCACACCATTGCCGCCGAGCGCGTCATCGAGATTCGTGTCCTCGTTCGGCCACACGCCAACCGATGCGACCACCACTGCGTCCACCTCACCCGATGACGCGACGATGCCAACGACGTCGGCCACGTCGGCCGGGCCCACGGTTGCCAACAGGTCCACGGGGTTGCTCGTTGCTGCTGCGCGTGGCACACGTTCGAGGATCCGGGCACGGAGTGCTTCGCTGAGCGGCGGCACCTGCAGCCCCACCGCCTCGGCAGCGTCCGCAGCGAGGATGAGCGGGCCGCCGGAGTTGCCGATCAGTGCCACGCGCGGGCCGAGCGGTGCCGGTTGGTGCGCAAGGATCTGGGCGACGTCGAGCATCTCCTCGAGGGTGTCCACCCGGATCACCCCTGCAGCCCGGAGCAGCGCATCAACTGCTGCGTCGTCCGACGCCAGCGACGCCGTGTGCGACGCGGCACCTCGCCGACCGGACGTACTGCGCCCGGCCTTCAGCACGATGACCGGCTTTCGGG
>CAFBQP010000045.1_pt1 | contig 20285 bp, 16 predicted proteins | sample 7270011 | NCBI WGS metagenome assembly CAFBQP01 (sample SAMEA6814178, study PRJEB35770) | uncultured Acidimicrobiales bacterium | biome: Freshwater; feature: Freshwater reservoir; material: water | place: Czech Republic | collected 2016-11-09 | depth 30m m | reverse complement strand
CCTGCTGATCGAGGTCGGCACATCGATCTGCCCGGGGGACTTCCCGCACGCGTCGAGCACCAAGCTTGGCCTCGAGGCCAAACCGTTCCCGTACAAGATGACCACGATCTGCTTCGTCGGCCCGTCGGCGTATGCACCCGTGCACTCCGCTCTCACGTTGTTCCGCGAGGAGTTCGAGGCGAAGATCGTGAAGCGCACCTCTATTCCCGTCACGGTGGGGCACTGATGACTGACACCACATCCACCGCAGAGCAGCCTGAGGCCCCGGCCCCGGACCCGAACGCTGTACAGGTCACCATCAACGGCGTACCACACACGGCGCGCAAGGGTCAGTTGGTGATCGAGGCTGCGGCGGACGCGGGCGAGTACATCCCGCGCTTCTGCTACCACGAACGAATGGCACCGGTTGGCAAGTGCCGCATGTGCCTCGTCGAGGCCGACAGCGGTCGGGGCCCGGCCGTCACGGTCTCGTGCATGGTGCAGGTCGCACCGGACATGAAGATCAGCACCGAGTCCCCGACGGTGAAGCGGATGCAGGAGGGCGTGCTCGAACTGCTCCTCGCCAATCACCCGCTGGACTGTCCGGTGTGCGACAAGGGTGGTGAGTGCCCGCTGCAGGACCAGGCCTTCGCGCACGGTCCCGGCGAGAGTCGTTTCGTGGAGGAGAAGCGTCACTACGAGAAGCCCATCCCGATCAGCGAGCTCGTGTTCCTCGACCGCGAGCGCTGCATCCTCTGCGACCGCTGCACGCGTTTCGCCTCCGACGTGGCCGGCGACCCGCTCATCCACTTCACGTCGCGTGGCAACAACACGCAGATCAACACGTTCCCCGACGAGCCGTTCGCCTCGTACTTCTCCGGCAACACGGTGCAGATCTGCCCCGTCGGCGCGCTCACTGCCAAGCCGTACCGCTTCAAGGCCCGTCCGTGGGATCTCGAGGAGACCGAGTCCACCTGCACCTCCTGCGCCGTCGGATGCCGCACCGTGGTCCAGTCCAGCCGGGACGAACTCCTGCGCTACCAGGGTGTGGACAACGACGCCGTGAACTGGGGTTGGCTCTGCGACAAGGGCAGGTTCGGTTTCGAGTCGACCAACAGCGAGTCACGTCTGCAGGCCCCCGCGGTGCGCGACGGCGACGGCTTCGCGTCGACAACGTGGAACGATGCGCTCGACCGTGCGGCAGCACTCATCAAGTCGGCGGTCGCAGCGGGTGGCGCCAGCAGCGTTGGCATCATCGGTGGCGCCCGGGGCACGAATGAGGACGCCTACGCGTGGGCGCGTCTCGCACACGACGTGATCGGCACCCCCAACGTGTACGCCCACCTCGCTGATGCACTCCGTTCGGAGATCCTTGACCTCCCGAGGGCCACGATCAACGAGGCGGCCTCCGCCACGACGATCGTGCTGCTGGCTCCGGATCTCAAAGAGGAACTGCCGGTGCTGTATCTCCGACTGCGCGACGCAGCCGAGAAGAAGCGCAGCCGGATCATTGAGTTCACGGCCCGCCGCAGCGGTCTGTCCAAGTACGCCTGGAAGTCGATCGTCTCGCGTCCCGGCGACGAGGCCGAGGCAGTGCGCCAGGCTCTTACCGACCCGGAGATCGCTGCGCAGATCGGCAGGGGCAACGTCGTCGTCGTGGCGGGCAAGGCGAATCTTGCGGCACTCGGGACGCTGCAGACCGACGCCGTGTTGAAGGTGCTCGAGGCGTGGCCCGGCGCAAAGGTGCTCCCCGCATACCGACGCGGCAACGTTGTCGGTGCCATTCAGGTCGGAATGAGCCCCGGACCAGGTGGCAACTCGACGGCGAAGATTCTTGCCGATGCTGCTGCCGGCACCGTGAAGTGCCTCGTGCTGGTCGGTGTGGATCTCGTCTCGGACTTCCCCGACGCACAGACGGTGGAGAGCGCCCTCTCGAGTGGCGTGTCCGTGATCGCGGTGGACACCTTCCTGTCGCCCACTGCTCAGCGCGCGCACGTGGTCCTCGCTGCCGCTGCGGCCGGCGAGAAGAGCGGCACGGTCACCAACATCGAGGGTCGCGTGCAGACGGTGGCCCAGAAGATCAACGTTGCCGGTACGAGCCGGCCCGACTGGATGATCGCCACGGAACTGGCGTCAAGACTCGGCACCGACCTCGGGTTCACGTCGGTTGACTCGGTGACGGAGGCAATCGCCGCAAGCGTTCCCGCGTATGCGGGGATTACGCCCGCCGCGCTGAGGGACGCCCGTGACGGCTTGCTTGCTGTGCCGGCACCGACGGGCACGCTGCAGCAGAGTGGTCAACAGGCCCCGCCGGCGAGTGGCTACGACTATCGAGTGCTCGTGTCGCGGGAGCTGTATGACCTTGGCGTCAACAACCAGATGTCCCCGTCGCTCGCAGGGCTTGCACGTGGGATGCGCATCCACATGAACCCGGTGGACCTCGAGCGCGTGGGCGTGCCTGCCGGTGGTTCGGTAAGGATCACCACCGAGCGCGGGTCCCGCGTGCTCACGGTGCATCCCGACAGTGGGCTGGCGCGCTGGACCGTCTGGATGCCGTTCAATCAGCCCGGTGGCGGCGTGAACGATCTCATCTCCGCCTCCGGCATCGTTGCCGATGCCCGAATCGAGACCGTCTGATGTTCGCGCTTGATCCGCTCCTTCTCGGGGACGTGACCTGGGGTGACTTTGCCGTCGTGGCCGTGAAGGTTGGTGTCTCGTTCGTCGTGCTGCTCGTCGCCACCATGTTCATGGTGTGGTTCGAGCGCAAGGTCATCGCGGGCATGCAGAACCGCATCGGCCCGAACAAGGCAGGCCCGTTCGGGCTGCTCCAGACGCTTGCGGATGGCACGAAGCTGTTCTTCAAGGAGGACCTCCTCCCCGAGAAGGCAGATCGCTTCGTCTTCCGCCTCGCGCCGTTCCTCTCGTTCGTGCCGGCGTTCCTGTCGTTCTGCATCATCCCGGTGGGCGGCGACTTCACCGATGGCAATGCGGGCAAGGTTCGCCTGTTCGGCCACACCACCCTGCTTCAGGTTGCGGACCCGCCGATCGGCGTGCTGCTCGGCCTCGCCCTCAGCTCGATCGCCGTGTACGGCATCATGCTCGCCGGGTGGTCCAGCGGCTCCAAGTACCCGCTGCTCGGCTCCGTCCGTGCATCCGCGCAGATGGTGAGCTACGAAGCCGCTCTCGGCCTCTCCGTGGCAACCATATTCCTGCTCGCCGGCACCATGTCGACGAACGGGATCGTGCTCGGGCAGGGTGGGTTGCGCAACTGGAACATCGTGGCAACGGGCGTCATCCCGTTCGTGATCTTCATGCTCGCCGCGACGGCCGAGCTGAACCGCCCGCCCTTCGACCTCGTTGAGGCGGAGCAGGAGCTCGTCGGTGGTTTCAACACCGAGTACTCCTCGATCCGCTTCGCGCTCTTCTTCCTCGCCGAGTTCATGAACACAATGACGATGAGTGCAATCATCGTCACGCTGTTCCTCGGGGGCCCGCAGCCCATCAGCATCGGCAGCTGGACGGCCGATGTGCACCTCGGGCCGTTCACGGGGACATTCTGGTTCCTCGCGAAGGTGTTGGTGTTCCTGTACATCTACATCTGGTTCCGGGCCACGCTCCCGAGACTGCGCTACGACCAGTTGATGGACCTTGGCTGGAAGCTGCTCATCCCGGTGGCGCTCGCCTGGTTCATGGCGCTCGCAGGGCTGAAGGTTGCACAGAACGCAGGTTGGGGCGGAGGAGCGCAGGCGCTCGGCATGGTGGTCGGGGCGGCCGTCATCCTTGCCTGCTTCGGTCTGCTCCGTATGGCGACTCGGGTGAGTGCCCGGGTACGCGCCGAGGAAGGGGCGATGTTCTGATGGGTCTCTTCGAGGGGTTCGCTATCACCGCTCGCCAGCACCGGTTCTTCGGTGGGGAGCGGGTCACCAACGAGTACTCGGGCGGTCGCACACGTGACCAGCACGACCAGAAGGAAGCCAAGCCCGAGCGCGTTCACGGTCGGCACGTCCTCAACCGTTACGAGGACGGCATGGAGAAGTGCATCGGCTGCGAACTGTGCGCCGGCGTCTGCCCGGCCAAGTGCATCTATGTGCGTGGCAAGGACAACGATCCCGAGAACCCCACGTCGCCCGGCGAGCGTTTCGGTTTCGTGTACGAAATCAACTATCTCCGTTGCATCCACTGCGACCTATGCGTCGAGGCCTGTCCCACCGAGGCGATCACCGAATCCAAGCTGTTCGAGTTCTCCTTCCTCAACCGCACGGACGCGATCTACACCAAGACGGAACTTGTGGTCGGCGACGACGGTCGTCCGCAGCAGATGCCCTGGGAAGACTGGCGCGAGGGGGATGACACGAACACGTCTGCCTGGATGCGTGCAACCGCACCGTCGGGCTCGGCCGAGTTCGAGGGGCAGGTCGGATGGAGCGGCGAACTCGGGTACGGCGTACGCGCCCCAGAGCCAGCGCAGCCCGAACGCGATGCAACCACCAAAACGGTGAAGGCGGTACGCCGGTGATCGAGGTCATCGTCTTCATCGCGGCGAGCCTCATGGTGATCGGCGGGGCGCTCGGCGTCGTGCTCCGGAGCAATCCCGTTCACGCAGCGCTCAGCCTCGTGCTGACACTGTTCGGTGTCGCCGTTCACTTCGTGTCGATGGAGGCACACTTCCTGGCCGCCGTGCAGGTCATCGTGTACGCCGGCGCCATCGTGGTTCTCTTCCTGTTCGTCATCATGCTGCTCGGCGTGGACAAGGTGGAAGACCTGCGCACCGAACCGATGATGCGACAGCGCTATCTCGGCCCGCTGGTGGGCGTGGGTGTGCTCGGTCTCGTAGGTACGGCGGTCATCGTTGCCCGCGGTCGCACGATCGTGCAGAGCGTCGAGGGCCTCGACACCGTCGGTCACGATGCCAACGTGAAGCAGCTGGCACGCTCCCTCTTCTCCGACTACGTGTTCGCGTTCGAGCTCACCTCGGTGTTGCTCGTCATCGCGGTTGTCGGGACCGTGCTCCTCGCACGGCGCCCCAACAAGGGGCTCCAAGCCGCGCGCGAGAAGGCCGGGGTGAACGCATGATCGCCGCCGCAGATGTAACCCCTACCTGGTACCTCCTGCTCGCCGCTGCGCTGTTTGCGATCGGCTGCACCGGGGTGCTCGTGCGGCGGAACCCGTTGGTGATGTTCATGTGCATCGAACTGATGCTCAACGCCGTGAACCTCTCGTTCGTGGCGTTCTCCCGGACCTATCTCGACATCAAGGGCCAGACCACGGTGTTCTTCGTGCTCGTCGTCGCTGCCGCAGAGGTCGTCGTGGGCCTCGGCATCGTTGTTGCCATTCTCCGTCGGCGCCCGAGCGCAAATGCCGACGACATTGCAGAGCTGAAGGGCTGACCGGATCATGCTCAACGTCATCTGGTTGATCCCGTTACTGCCGTTGTGCGGTTTCGTCATCAACGTGGTCCTCGGTCGCCGCCTCGGTGACCCGAAATCAGGGCTCCTCGCCGCTGCAATGTGCGGCGCGGCTTTCATCGTCACACTGGTGACCTACTTCGACCTTGTGTCGAGGCCGGAGGAGGCTCGGCAGCACGTAGCAACCATCTTCTCGTGGATCCCGGTGGGCGGTCTCTCCGTTGATGCGGCGTTCCTCGCGGACCCGCTGAGCATCACCATGGCCCTGTTCATTACGGGCATCGGAACGCTGATCCACCTGTACGCCGTCGGGTACATGCACGGTGACCCGAAGTTCTCGAAGTTCTTCGTGTACCTCAACCTGTTCGCCTTCTCAATGCTCATGCTCGTCCTCGGCGAGAACATGCTGGTCACCTTCCTCGGCTGGGAGGGCGTGGGCACCTGTTCGTACCTGCTCATCAGTTTCTGGCACACGCGGGAGAGCGCTGCAACAGCCGGTAAGAAGGCCTTTGTCACCAACCGTGTCGGTGACTGGGGTTTCATGATCGCGATGTTCCTGGCGTTCCAGGCCGTCGGTTCGCTCTCGTACAGCGCGTTGAACAGCGCTGCGATGGGTGGCACGCTCGTCCGCTCGACCGCTACTGCAATCACGATGATGCTGTTCCTCGGCGCCTGCGGCAAGAGTGCGCAGCTACCGCTGTACATCTGGCTGCCGGATGCGATGGAGGGCCCCACGCCGGTGTCGGCGCTCATCCACGCCGCAACGATGGTTACTGCCGGCGTATACCTCATGGTGCGCGTCAACCCGGTGATCGCAACCGCCTTCACGTGGGCACCCGCAGTCATTGCGATCGTCGGAGCGGCCACGGCCCTGTTTGCCGCAACAGTCGCTGTGGCGCAGACGGACATCAAGAAGGTCCTCGCCTACTCGACGGTCAGTCAGCTGGGCTTCATGTTCCTTGCCGTGGGGTCTGGCGCCTATGTCGCTGCCATCTTCCACATGGTGACGCACGCGTTCTTCAAGGCGCTCCTGTTCCTCGGGTCCGGGTCGGTCATCCACGGGATGCACCACGAACAGGACATGCGCCGCATGGGCGCCCTGCGCAAGCTCATGCCGATCACGGCGGGCACCTTCATCATCGGGTGGCTCGCTATCGCCGGCGTGCCGCCGTTCGCCGGCTTCTGGAGTAAGGACGAGATCCTGCTGGCCGCCTGGGCGCACCCCACCAATCCAGCACTGTTCAAGGTGCTCTGGGGTGTCGGACTGTTCACGGCCCTGCTCACGGCGTTCTACATGACCCGTCAGGTGATCATGGTGTTCTTCGGCAAGGCACGTTGGGAGGATCACTCCGGCGATCACGGGGCCCACGGCGACTTCAAGCCGCACGAGTCGCCTGCAATCATGCTGCTCCCGCTCGTCGCCCTGAGCGGCCTGTCGATCGTGGGTGGTGTCCTCAACTTGCCGTTCACCGACTCCACCAAGCGACTGCTGCACTGGCTCGAACCACTCGTCCACTTCGGCGAGATTGAGGGCCACGCCTCGGCTGGCGAGAAGTGGGGCCTAGCCGTCGGCACGGCCGCCCTCTGTCTCGCCTCGATGGGCGTTGCCATCTTCGTGTACCAGCGAAACAGGGCACAGGCTGTGGAGCCACAGATCCTTGCCGACGGATGGCGCTACGACCGGTTTGTCTCCTGGTTCATGGGTCATCCCGGAAGGCAGGCATTCGAGGCGACGGCTTGGGTCGACCGCAACATCGTTGACGGCGCCGTGAACGGCGTGGCAACCGGTGTTCGCCGCAGTGGCGCCGTACTCCGTCGCACCCAGTCCGGTTTCGTGCGCAACTACGCGTTGCTCATCGGCGGGGGTGTGGTGCTCATGCTCGCCTGGTTCCTCCTCCGCGCCGTGGGGGTGTTCGGATGAGCGAGTCAACCTCTTTCCCGATCCTGACCGCCCTCGTCCTCACTCCGGCGATCGGTGCCGTCGTGGTGAGCGCCGTGAGCAAGCGTCGCCCCGATCTGGTCAAACTGCTTGCCCTGTCGTTCAGCGGCATCAGTGCGGCGATGTCGATCTGGCTGCTCTGCACGTTCCGTTCCGGCGAGGCCGGCATGCAGTTCGTCTCCAAACATGCCTGGATCAAGCCGTGGGGAATCTCGTGGAACCTCGGCGTCGACGGCATCTCGATCTTCCTCGTGGTCCTTACCGGCCTGCTCTGGCCCATCGCCCTGCTCGGCGCGGACGCACACCATGACGAGAAGCCGTACGCAGCGTGGCTCCTCGTCCTTCAGGCGGGGGTACTGGGCTCGTTCATGAGCCAGGACCTCTTCTTGTTCTTCGTGTTCTTTGAGATCGTGCTCGTGCCGATGTACTTCCTCATCGGTCGCTGGGGCTACGAGGGGCGCGTGTACGCCGCCACGAAGTTCTTCCTGTACACGATGGTCGGCTCGGCCTTGATGCTCGTCGGCCTCGTCACCACAGCGCTCCTCGCGCGGCGGGACATCGGGTACATGACGTTCGACATCCACGAGATCGCTACGGGCTCGCAGTTCGCGGCGAGTACCGGTCGCTGGCTGTTCCTCGCATTCGCGGTCGCGTTCGCGGTCAAGGTCCCCCTGTTCCCGTTCCACACCTGGCTACCGGACGCTCATACGCAGGCGCCGACAGCGGGCTCGGTGATCCTCGCCGGCGTCATGCTGAAGCTCGGCACGTACGGGCTCCTGCGCTTCAACGTGTTCCTGTTCCCCGAGGCATCGCGGTACTTCCGTCCGCTCCTGCTCACCCTCGCGGTGATCGGCATCATCTACGGCGCCATCGTGGCGACAGTGCAGAAGGACCTGAAGCGGCTTGTGGCGTACTCATCGGTCGCTCACCTCGGATTCATCGTGCTCGGCACGTTCGCCTTCACGAGCAGCGCTGCGAGTGGCAGCGTGATGCAGATGATCAACCACGGTGTATCGACGGGTGCCCTCTTCCTCATGGTCGGGATGATCAGCGAGCGCCGCCACACCCGGGAGATCGCACAGTTGAGGGGGCTCCAGAAGGTTGCCCCGATCTTTGCCGTGGTCTTCACCGTGGTGATGCTCTCCTCGATCGGCGTGCCCGGCCTGAACGGTTTCGTCGGCGAGTTCCTCATCCTCACCGGCACGTTCCTCACCGCCCGCTGGTGGGCCGTCGTGGCCGCAGCGGGTGTGATCCTCGCCGCTCTCTACCTGCTCTGGGCCTACCAGCGTGTGTTCCACGGCGAGCCGGACGAGGCGAACCAGTCGTTCCGTGAGCTGTCGCTGCGCGAGGGTCTCGTGCTGCTGCCGATGATCGCTGCGATCTTCTTCTGCGGTGTGTACCCCAAGGCGATGCTCGACCGTATTGAGCCGAGCGTGAAGGCGCTCCTTGCGCATGTTGAGGAGCAGACCGGGTACGAGGAACCGGTGCCCGTCGCGGTGCCCGTGTCCGAGCCCGAGCACGCCAAAGACACAGAGCACGCCGCAGAGACCGAACACAAGGAGGGTGAGTGATGCACCTGCTGCTCTCCCCCATGCAACAGACCGACAAGCTGATCTCGCCGAGCGTGAACTGGGGCTCCCTTACCCCCCTGCTCGTGCTCCTCGGGGCCGGGTTGGTGCTGCTCGTCGGTGCGGCTCTCAGCGCCCGTGGCTGGGCCAAGGGGCTCTACGCAACGTTGACGGCAGCGGCAGCCGTGGCTGCCGGTGTCCTGCAGTTCGTGCTGTGGAACAGCACCGTGCACCACGGCCCGAAGTCCCTCGTCGGGGAAGCCCTCGTGGTGGACGGGCCGAGCCTGTTCATCGGGATCTCGATCTGTGCGGCACTGCTGCTCGCTGCACTCGTCACCGACGACTACCTGCGGCGCGAGGACATCGACAGCCCCGAGGTGTACGGGCTCTATCTGATGGCAGCCCTGGGCGGCCTCGTGATGGCGGCCTCAAACGATCTCATCGTGCTGTTCCTCGGACTCGAGGTGCTGTCGATCGCCCTGTACGTCCTCGCTGCCTCGCACCGCAAACGTATTGAGTCCCAGGAGGCTGGCCTCAAATACTTCATTCTCGGAGGGTTCTCGTCGGCGTTCTTCCTCTACGGCGTTGCGCTCGTCTACGGCGCTACCGGGACCACGAGGCTCCGCGGCCCCGAGTCGATCAAGACAGCGCTCGCGCTGACCGTCGAGACCGACAAGCACCGCGCACTGTTGGTGGTCGGCGTTGCTCTGCTCCTCGTGGGTCTGGCGTTCAAGGTTGCGGCTGTGCCGTTCCACTCCTGGACGCCAGACGTCTATCAGGGCGCCCCGACACCCGTGACGGGCTTCATGGCCTCGGCGGCCAAGGCGGCAGCGTTCGGGGCACTCCTGCGCTCTGTGGTGCTCTCCATGCCGGAACTCCGTGACGACTGGCGCCCGGCGATCTGGGTGCTAGCGATCCTGACGCTCGTCATCGGCTCGACGCTCGCAGTGGTGCAGACGAACGTGAAGCGGATGCTGGCGTATTCGTCCATCAGCCACGCAGGCTTCATCCTCGTCGGTATCGAGGCTGCGGCACACGGCGGGGAGTCCGGGGACCGCGGCATTGCCTCGGTCCTGTTCTACGTGCTCACGTATGCCGTGCTCGTCAGCGGCACGTTCGCCGTGTCCACCCTCGTCGGTCGCTCGGGCGACGGGGCGCACGGGCTCGATTCATACCGCGGGCTCGGTCGTCAGCGACCCGTGCTTGCGCTCGCGCTCGCCGTGTTCCTGCTCGCGCAGGCCGGCGTGCCGCTCACGTCCGGCTTCGTGGCGAAGTTCAGCGTCATTACCGCTGCCGCCGATGCAAGCAGTTACGCCATTGCGATCATTGCGATGCTCGCGGCCGTGATCGGCGCCTTCCTCTACCTACGGATCATCGTCAGCATGTTCCTCGAGGATGGTGATGCCGAAGGCGAGCGGGTCTCCATCCCGTTCGGCACCGGCGCAGCAATCGGGATCTCCGTGGCGTTCACGCTGGTGGTCGGCTTCTTCCCGGGCTGGCTGCTGGAGCTCGCTCGCGACGCCGCAACCCGGCTGTACTGAGAGCTCCCGCTCAGCTTCCGTGGTCCAGCTGGCGGACGTAGTCGTCGAGTGCCGCAACGAACCGGTCGAGGTACTCCGCAAACTGTTCGCGTTCGTCCGGGGCGAATGTGGCGAGCATTGCCTTGAGTGTGGCCCGTCGGAGATCGACGATCGCCCGATGTCGCACTCGCCCGGCCTCGGTTGCCGACACCATCACCACTCGGGCATCGTCGCTACAGGCCGTGCGCTCGGCGATGCCAGCCTTTACGAGCCGCTGGACTGCCCGGGTGGCCGTGGAGGGGTCCACCCGCAGCGCCTCCGCCAGTTCGCTCATACGCCAAGCGTCCCGAGCGACGAGCAGTTCGAGTGTGTCCACCTGCCCAGGCTCGAGGGCGTTGTCCCCTGAGCCGAAAAGGTGATCCCGCAGCACGCTCATCGCCGCGCCGCGCCGCAGTTCCTTCCACGCGGCACCGATGCGCGAGTCGGACGAGGTCTCTCGCTCCGCGGATGCAGCGGACGGTTCCGGGCTGCGACGAACCATGATCGTTGTAAGTTAGCCAGATCAGCAGGGGATAGGCCCGGTCGGCCCAGTCGGCCCGGGAAATCCGGGGTGGGCGGGGCCACAAGCGGTGGCTAGCATCTTGATGCCGCCCAGATAGCTCAGTCGGCAGAGCATTTCACTCGTAATGAAAAGGTCGAGGGTTCGATTCCCTCTCTGGGCTCCACTCCCTGCCCCGGCAGTATGGAGCACACAGGCCGCCCGGTGTCGAGCAGGTAGGTTCTCCACGTGTCATCGGACAAAACGGTCAGCCCCGAATCGGTGGTGTCGTTCAAGCAGTTCCTCGATCGGAACGAGCGCAAGGCCCATGGGGGCCAGCCCGGAACCGGCAGTGGCGAGCACGGCGGTCATCACAGCAGCGTCGGCACAACGGCCCTCGCCCTCGGGGCGCTCGGCGTGGTCTACGGCGATATCGGTACCAGTCCGCTGTACTCCCTGAAGGAGGCCTTCACTGAGAAGTCCCACGTGCTGGCGGTGGACCGCATCAACGTGTTCGGGGTCTGCTCGCTCGCCTTCTGGTCGCTGGTCATCATCATCTCGGTGAAGTACCTGATGCTCGTGATGAGGGCGGACAACCGGGGCGAGGGCGGCATCCTCGCCCTGACTGCGCTCGTCATGCCCCGCCGTGGTCGCAACGTGGAGAAGGCCGGCATTCTCGTGGCGCTCGGCGTATTCGGCACGGCCCTGCTCTACGGCGACGGCATCATCACACCGGCGATCTCGGTGCTCAGCGCGGTCGAGGGTCTTGAGGTGGTGTCCACGTCGTTCACGTCCTGGGTCATCCCGATCGCGATCGTGATCATCGTGGGGCTCTTCCTCGTCCAGAGCAGGGGAACGGGTGCCGTCGGGAAGGTGTTCGGACCAGTGATGATCGTCTGGTTCGCCACGATTGCACTGCTCGGTATCTCCAAGATCGTCCACGCGCCGGAGATCTTCCAGTCGATCAACCCCTACTACGCGGTGCAGTTCTTCACCCACGAGTCCGGCAAGGCATTCCTCTCGCTCGGCTCGATCTTCCTCGTTGTCACGGGCGGAGAGGCACTGTACGCAGACATGGGTCACTTCGGCCGAAAGCCGATCATGATCGGCTGGTACGGCATGGTGCTGCCCTCGTTGCTGCTCAACTACTGGGGTCAGGGCGCCTTCCTGCTGGCGAACCCCGGGGAGATCGAGAGCGTGTTCTTCCGGATGGCGCCCGATGCACTCAGGCTGCCGGTGGTGGTTCTCGCGACCTTCGCAACAATCATTGCCTCGCAGGCACTCATCTCGGGTGTGTTCTCCCTGACCGCGCAGGCCGTGCAACTGGACTATCTCCCGCGCATCGCCATCCGCCACACCTCGCGGGAGCACGCTGGGCAGATCTACGTGCCGCTCGTGAACTGGGTGCTCATGATCGCCTGTGTCGGCTTGGTGCTCGGGTTCCGCTCGTCGTCGAACCTCGCTGCGGCGTACGGCATCGCCGTCACCATGACGATGGCGATCACCACGCTGATTTTTTTTCGGGTGCTCACGGACCGATGGAAGTGGCGACGGAGCCTCGCTCTCCTCGTGTGCGGCCCGCTGTTCGTGATCGAGATGGGCTTCTTCGGGGCCAACCTCATCAAGGTGCCGCACGGTGGCTGGTTTGCTCTCGCGATCGGCGTGCTGCTCATGACCCAGATGCAGACGTGGCGCCGCGGCCGGATGCTCGTTGCCGACCGCATCCGTCGCGGCGAGCGCGACATCAGCGAGGTGTTGGAAGAAGCCGAGAGCGCCCGGGTCCCCGGGTCGGCGGTCTTCATGTTCAAAGAGCTCGGTAAGGCACCGCCGGCTCTCGTGAACAACCTGAAGCACAACAAGGTGCTCCACCGGACCACCCTCATCGTGTCGGTGGAGACGGCGGACGAACCGTTCGTGGACGATTCGCGCCGGTGGGAGTGCACCAAGATCGGCCCGGGCGTGTTCCAGGTGCAGTTGCACTTCGGGTTCATGGAGGACCCGGACGTGCCGGTAGCCCTCGCGAAGGTTGATCACCGCGGCCTCGAGTTCGACGTGGAGGACGTGACGTACTTCCTCGGCCGCGAGTCGATCATCGCTGGCAAGGCACCGGGCATGAATCCGCTCGCTGAGCACCTGTTCGTGCTGCTCAACCGTGGTGCTGACAGTGCAAGCCGCTTCTTCAACCTGCCTCCCGAGAAGGTCTTCGAGGTCGGTTCTAGGGTGGAGATCTGATGCGCCGCGTGAGGCTTGTCGGAGCGCTAGCGGCACTCGTGTGCGCAGTGACCCTGTCCGGTTGCTCCTCGGACGAGCCGTCGGACGCCGTCCCGGTTGTCGCGGACGTGAATGCCACCGGTCGGGAACTCGTCACCAAGTTCGTGACCATCCTGCAGGCCGGCGACATGGTGGCCCTCAACGGTTTCCTTGACGACTCGTTCCAGATCCAGCGTGCCGACGGCTCGGCCGCGGACAAGAGCCAATACCTCGAGAACCCATCGAAGGTGAAGTCGTTCGTGCTCGGCAAGGAACTCACGGCATCGATGAACGGTGAGGTGCTCATTGTTCGCTGGTCGCTCGTCGTCAACGAGACGATCAACGGCAAGGAGATCGCCAAGGGCGAGGCCCCGAGGCTGAGCAGTTTCCTCTGGCACGACGGTTCGTGGCACCTTGCCTCCCACGCCAACTTTGCGCTCCCCGCCACAGACGAGCCGCCGGTGCTCGCCGATGCCGATGCGGTCGGCCGCGAACTCGCCCGGCAGTTCATCACAATCCTGAAGAACAAGGACACGGTGGCTCTCGGAGACTTCCTCGCAGGGGCCTTCCAGATTCAGCGTGCCGACGGTACGGGCGCAAACCGACTCGAGTACCTCGATGCGGATATCAACATCTCGAGTTTCGAGCTGGGGCCCGACGTGACCGCCATCCAGGAGACGAACACCCTCACAGTGCGCTGGTCGCTACAGATCGACGAGACCGTCAACGGTCAGGTCACCGGGAAGAACCTGGCGCCGCGGCTGAGCACGTTCATCTGGGAGAACGGCGCCTGGCGGCTCCTGTCGCACGCCAACTTCAACGTGCTCGCTACCGACACCGTGCCGGTGCTCGCCGATCCCAACACGACGGGTCGCGAGTTGGTGCTGCGGTTTGCCGAGATCCTCCAGAGCAAGGACCGCGTGGCGCTCGCAGCGTTCCTCGCCGGAGCGTTCCAGATGCAACGCTCCAACGGTACGTCGACAGACCGCGAGGAATATCTCGCCCTTGACGTCAACCTCACGAACTTCGCGCTGGGCGAGGAGCTGGAGGCCTTTCAGGAACTGAATGCCCTCACGGTACGGTGGTCGGTCAAGGTCGTGCAGACCGTTGACGGCAAGCCGGTCAGCGAGGTCTTTGCCCCGCGGCTGAGCACGTTCATCTGGGAGAAGGGTGCCTGGCGACTCCTGTCGCACGCAAACTTCAACCCCCCGGTGGCCTGAGGATCGGGACGTTCCGCCCGTAGCGGGAACCACAGCAGTCGTGCACAATGCGGTACCCGCGCGGTGCCTGAATGCACCACGAACTCCCGCTAGGAGCATGTAATGGTTGACGGTCGTGTCGGTGTCGTCCTCGAGAGCATCATTGCCCGCAGCCCCGGCGAGCCGGAGTTCCACCAGGCCGTCATCGAGGTGGTCGGTACGCTCGGCCCGGTTCTGGCCCAGCACCCCGAATACCTCGAGCAGCGCATCATCGAACGGATCTGCGAGCCGGAGCGTCAAGTTCTCTTCCGGGTGGTCTGGCAGGACGACAGGGGAGGCGTGCAGGTCAACCGTGGCATGCGTGTGCAGTTCAACAGCGCGCTCGGCCCGTACAAGGGTGGTCTCCGGTTCCATCCGTCGGTGAACCTCGGCATCATCAAGTTCCTTGGCTTCGAGCAGACCTTCAAGAACGCGCTCACCGGGCTCGGTCTCGGCGGCGGCAAGGGCGGTAGCGACTTCGATCCGAAGGGTCGCTCCGATGCCGAGGTCATGCGTTTCTGCCAGGCGTTCATGACCGAACTGTTCCGGCACATCGGCCCGCACACCGACGTGCCCGCCGGTGACATCGGGGTCGGCGGCCGGGAAATCGGGTTCCTGTTCGGTCAGTACAAGCGGCTCGCGAACGCGTACGACTCCGGGGTACTCACGGGCAAGGGCGTTGGCTGGGGTGGTTCGCTCGGACGTACTGAGGCAACGGGCTTCGGCGCAGTGTTCTTCCTGTCCCACCTGCTTGCATCACGCAAGCGGACCCTTGACGGGATCACCGCAACGGTTTCCGGATCGGGGAACGTGGCGACCTACGCCGTGGCCAAGCTCGAGGAACTCGGCGCACGCGTGGTCGCAGTGTCGGACTCGTCCGGGACCGTGCATGACCCGAAGGGCATCGACCTCGCGCTCCTGCGGCAGGTGAAGGAGGTGGAGCGCGCCCGCATCTCGGAGTACGCCGAACGGCGCACCGGCTCGACATTTCTGCGTGGGGCGCGGCCGTGGTCGATCCCGTGCGATGTGGCACTTCCGTGTGCCACCCAGAACGAGCTCGATGAGCAGGATGCGAAGACGCTGATCGCCAATGGGTGTCTTGCCGTGGTGGAGGGTGCCAACATGCCCTCGACCGCCGGGGCGATTGCGTTGCTGCAGCAGGCGAGGGTTGCGTTCGGACCGGCGAAGGCCGCCAACGCCGGCGGTGTGGCTACCTCCGGCCTTGAGATGCAACAGAATGCGTCACGTGAGCGCTGGACGTTCGAACAGACAGTGGGCCGCCTGGCCGGGATCATGCAGGACATCCACCAGACGTGCGAGGCGACTGCGGACGAGTACGGCGCCCCCGGCGACCTCCTGCTCGGTGCCAACATTGCCGGCTTCCGGCAGGTCGCCGACGCGATGCTTGCCCACGGCGTGGTCTAGAAGTCAGTCGTCGTCATCGCCCTGATAGCCCGCGTCGCCATTCGGTGAGTAGTTGCTGCGATCGCCACTCTCGGCCTTCTGCTGCCAGGTGGACTTGGCGCCGGTGTGGCCTGCATCCATCACGGAGTAAGTGGCCCACGCCCCGGAGGCGACAGTGAGTACCGCTACTGCAGGGACCGCCCACTTCGTCCAGGTCATGGGTGCAGATTCGTGGGCCGTGTTTCTGGACGTGCGGCGCTTTAGCCACCACTCGCCGACAACGAAGGCCAAGACCAGGATCGCAAAGATGATGCTCCACATCTTTGCGGTATCGCCGAGTTCTGCGTGGTGACGTATTGCGGCATTCTCGGGCCTGCTCTCCTGCAGCGACTCCCCGGCCGAGGCGGCAAGCAGAGCGCCTACGCCGCCGAGCACCGCCAGACCGGCAACGATCCACCCGATTCTGGCCCGCAGCCAGGGCCAGAAGGCCATGGCGAGGGCACCGATTGCGGCGAGCGGCACGAGTACCACGGGGATGTGTACGAGCAGGGGGTGGGCGGGGAGGCCGAACAGTTTGTCCATCACGAGAAGTCTGACGGCCGTCTGCCCCGATTAGTCCGGTGAATTCCTTGGAATCTCCTGAGAATCTCGCGGGAGCCGCAGGGTGTACCCGACGCCGCGCACGGTGTGGATGAGCGGGGGCTCCTCGATATCAATCTTGTGCCGCAGATAACTGACGTAGGTATCGAGCACGCTCGCGTTGCTCGTGAAGGTGATGTCCCACACCGCCGCGAGAATCTGCTCGCGGGTGAGGACTCGGCGTGCGTTGGCGGCGAGGTAATGCAGCAATCTGTACTCCGTTGCCGTGAGCTCGATATACCGATCGCCGCGCCACACGTCACGCGTGTCCTCATCGATGACGAGGTCGCCTACCACGATCTTGTTGTCGCCCGGAGCAATACCACCGGCACGGCGGAGCACGGCTCTCACCCTCTCGATCACCTCTTCGATGGAGAACGGTTTGGTGACGTAGTCGTCGGCCCCCAGCCGAAGCCCCTCCACCTTGTCGGCCGTCGAGTCCTTGGCGGTGAGGAAGATGATCGGCGTGCGCACGCCGGCACGCTCGGTCTGGCGGATTCGCCTGGCGACATCGAAGCCACCGAGGTTCGGCATCATCACGTCGAGGATCACGAGGTCCGGGCACCGTGCGTCAACGGCAGCGAGTGCCTCCCGGCCGTTCGCTGCCCGTTGCACCTCGAACCCGTTGAACCCCAACCCCATCGACAGCAGTTCGGTGATGTGCTCCTCATCGTCGACCACGAGAATGAGCGGCTTGCTCCGGGAGGTGTCGGTCATTTCGGGAACCCTTCGGTATCCGGGTGGTCGGGGGTGAGCGGTAGTTCGATGCTGAAGACGGCACCACCATCATCGGCGTTTGCGGCGCGCGCCGCACCGCCGTGCTCTCGCGCGATGCTGTCGACAATGGACAGACCGAGCCCAACACCGGTGCCGGCCCGGGCTTCGTCCGCCTGCCAGAAGCGCTCGAAGACGTGGGAGAGTGCGTTGGGCGACAGGCCGGTGCCGTGGTCCCGCACCGTGAGGACTGCCATGCCGTCACGCAGGTGCGCACCGAGGTTGATGGACGTCCCCGCGGCGGTGTGCTTGATGGCGTTGGCGACGAGGTTGGAGACCGCTTGGCGGAGGTGATCCGAGTTCCCCTGCACCAGAACCGGCTCGGGGGCATCGAGCGTCACGCTGCGCGAGGGGTCGATTGCAACGGCATCGCTGCAGGCGTCCGCCGCGAGAACCGCAAGGTCAACGCTGGAGCGTTCGGGGGTGCGCGTCTCGTCGAGACGGGCGAGGAGCAGGAGGTCCTCGACGAGGTTCTTCATCCGTGCGGACTCCTCCTCGATCCGCCGCATGATGACGGCTTGGTCGACGTGTTCGCTCTGCTGGCCGAGGCGGAACAGCTCTGCGAAACCCTGGATGGAGGTGAGCGGCGTGCGCAGTTCGTGCGAGGCATCGGACAGGAACTGGCGGAGGCGCCGCTCGGTCTCCGCCCGTGCCGCGAAGGCGTCCTCGATCTCGTCGAGCATCGAGTTGAGGGCGAGACCTAACTGGCCAACCTCGCCCTTTGCGTCGGCAAGCGTGACGCGCTGTGAGAGGTCTCCGGCGTTAATGGAACGCGCGGTGTCGCCCATGGCCTCGAGGGGTCGCAGCCCGCGGCGTACGATGAACCACGAGCCGCCTACCAGCACGAGCAGGACGAGAGCACCACCGATCGTCTCAGTGAGCAGAAGTTCGCGGAGCGAGTCGGTAACGGGCGCTGTCGGCGTAGCAATGAGTACCTGATAGTCACGGGCATTCGGGGACGATGCGGTTGCAACGGCGACACGCCAGTTGCCCGAGCCTTCGCTCGAGCCGACGCTGAATGCGCGGTTCGCGGCAACGGGACCTGCGGGCAGATCCGGCGTGCCCTCAGACGTGATTCGGGCAACGACCTGACCCGTGGGGTTACGCAGTTCCGCGTAGACGACGCGCAGGACCGAAACGTTGTCGATCGAGACAGCCGGGCGGTCGTCGTCATCGTCGCGGCGCCCGGTTCCCCCGCGGTCGTCAAGACCCACAGCGTTGGTGAGCTGTCGGGAGACGCTCGGCAGCGCCGAGCGCAGTTGGTCGTCGAGACGCTGGTACTCGACGTTGCTGTAGCGGACGTAGGTGGCGAAACCGAACGCCGCAAGACCGAGTGTCACGAACGCACCCAGCGCCATGACCAATCTCGCCCGCAGTGTCATCGCTCGCTCCTTGTCCTTTTCGCTCCTGCATCCTGCCCGAACGGGGCAGGATTCCCGCAGTACCGGTTCCCCGGGCGAGTATCGGTCGGGGGGAGGTTCCCGACACTCACCCGGGGGTGTCCTCATCGTGCGGGGCAAACTTTGGCCGGGTCGTGGTGAAGCCTCAGAGTTCCCTCAGAGTTCGGGGCGCGGCCCGTAGCCTTTCCCCATGACCGCCGAGTCAGTTCCCACCGACAGTCTCACCATTCTCGGGCGCACCGTTCGCCACGCTGTAGAGCACGTGGAGTGCTTCCCTGCCCCTGCGCACGTGACACTTGTGCGGTGCACGAACGATGAACTCAACTCGATGTGCCCTGTCACGCAGCAGCCCGACCTGTCGCACGTCGTGATCGAGTACGAACCCGACCAGTGGTGCGTCGAGTCGAAGTCGCTCAAGCTGTATCTCTGGGGCTTTCGTGACCGCGCCGTCTTCGCCGAGGCGATGGCTGCGGAGATCGCGGCCGAGTTCATGACGACTGCACAGCCCCGACGTGTCCGGGTCGTGCTCACCCAGCGCCCTCGGGGTGGCATCGAGGTCCAGGTGGTTGCCGAGCGCACACGCTGACCGGGCCCCGGCCGGGGTTCAGATCGGCGGCAGGGACAGCAGCAGCGCCTGGAGCAGCAGCGTCTCGTTCGGATTGCGCTCGAGGTGAGCGATTGCCTCGATGATCCGGTCCACCGCTGCGGCATCCTCGGCACCTCGCCGCCCCTCAAGACCCTGCACGAGGCGATCCCGGTACGTCGATGCAACCGTGCTGAGCCCGGCGCGCAGTTCGTCCGTCCGGTAGCGGCGCAGCTCCCGCTTGTGACGTTCCTCAAGTGCCTTGCGGCCCGCCCCGCGCTCGCCAGTCTGGGCAACGCGGATCTCCAGTTCGGCAAGTTCATTCGCCTGGCGCGCCTTGAGCGGTTCGGAAGCGGACTCGATCAGTGCGAGGAGTTCCTCGATGATCTCGACGACGCGCGTCCCCGATCCGTTCACACGGTGGGTGACGGAGGCGAAGGCCTCGCGTCGAGCCACGAGTCCGGAATCGGTGGCGAGCAGACGCGCGCGATCGAGGTCTCCGGCGGCCGCGCGGGCAGCCTCGAGAGCAACCTCCTCACCGATACCCGCAGCGATGAGCGCGTCCGCGATCAAGCGGTCGGGCACCGAGTGGAAGGGGACCCGCACGCATCGCGAAGCGATGGTGATGAGATCTGGGACCAACTGGTCCGCGAGGACACAGAACACCGTTCCGGCGGGCGGCTCTTCGATGGTCTTGAGCAGCCGCGCCGCAGCCGACGCGTTGAGCAGATGGAACTCGTCGAGGATGAGTACCTTTTTGTTGCTCTCCACCGGGGCGAACGATGCGCTGCGCACGATCTCGCTGGCCTGCTCGGCACTGATTGCGGCCCCCACACGTTCCACCTCACTGACGTCGGGATGCTCGCCGCTCATGGTGAGCACACAATCGCGGCAGGTCCCGCACTGGTCGTTGCGGCACAGCAGGGCTGCTGCGAAGGCGCGCGCTGCGCGGCGCTTCCCCGAACCCGCCGGGCCGAGGAACAGATACGCGTGTACAGGATGCTCGACCGCACGGTTGAGGAGTTCGAGGGCTTCGTCCTGCCCGATG
>CAFBQP010000034.1_pt1 | contig 22218 bp, 14 predicted proteins | sample 7270011 | NCBI WGS metagenome assembly CAFBQP01 (sample SAMEA6814178, study PRJEB35770) | uncultured Acidimicrobiales bacterium | biome: Freshwater; feature: Freshwater reservoir; material: water | place: Czech Republic | collected 2016-11-09 | depth 30m m | reverse complement strand
TGCAGATTTTCATCAAGTTCGCAATCCTGGGTCTCGGTGTTGGATCCTTGTACGCACTCGCTTCACAGGGCCTCATGGTGATCTACCGAGGCTCAGGAGTGCTCAACTTCGGACACGGGGCCATCGGCATGATCGGCGCCTACGTGGCGTACGAACTGCACAATGTGCATGGCCTGCCCTATGGCGTCGGTCTCGCTATCGGTACCGCAGCATCGGCACTACTCGGAGCACTCACCCATCTACTTGTGATGCGAAATCTCCGGCGGGCCTCACCGCTCGCCAGGATCGTCGCAACACTCGGTGTGCTCATCGTGGTCCAGTCGGCGGCCACGGTTCGCTACGGCGGCAAGGTGCGCAGCGTCAAGGTCGCGCTGCCCAACAACCTCATCCGCATGGGCGACATCGTGATCTCGGTGGACCGCCTCATTCTGCTCGGTATCGCGGGAGTGCTGACGATCGCTCTGTGGCTCTTCTACCGGTACACGCACTTCGGCATGGCAACAACCGCTGTCGCCGAGAACCAGCGCGCGTCGTCGTCAATCGGCCTGTCGCCTGACATCATCGCCACCTTCAACTGGGCACTCGGTTCGGCTCTGGCGGGTTTCGCAGCCATCCTCGTAACACCCATCGTGACCCTCCAGGTCACCGTGATGACCGGTCTGGTACTCGGAGCACTGGCGGCGGCGATCATCGCCAACTTCCGCTCGTTCCCGATTGCCTTCGTCGCCGGAATCCTCATCGGTATGGGCCAGAGCGAGCTGACGAACTATGTGAGCACGCCGGGCTGGTCCGGTGCGTTCCCGTTCGCCGTGATCGTCGTCGTGATGCTCGTTCGAGGGACGGCGCTGCCGATCCGTGGCTACTTCCTCCAGAAGCTCCCGGCGGTTGGCCGCGGCAACGTAAGACCTCTCGCCGTGCTCTTCGGTGTCGTGGTGGCAGTGGTCCTCACCGCCTTGCTCCCGGCACTCTGGCAGGACTCGATGGTCGTCACGTTCGCGTTCGCGATCATCCTGCTGTCGATCGTGGTCACCACCGGCTTTGCGGGCCAGCTCTCGCTCGGACAGTTCGCACTGGCGGGCCTTGGTGCCTTCTTCGCCGGCCGGGCCGCCGACGTCTGGAACTTCCCGTTCCCGCTCGCAATCCTGTTCGGTGTGGTTCTCGCCGCTCCAGTAGGGGCGCTGTTCGCCATCCCAGCGGTGCGTGCGCGAGGTCTCAACCTTGCAATCGTGACCTTGGGTATCGGCACCGCGGTGCAGTTGATCGTGTTCCAGAACAGCAAGTGGACCGGTGGCTTCATCGGCACGGTGATCGGCAAGCCGAGTCTGTTCGGACTCGACGTGTCGGCAACCAAGCACCCCGATCGCTACGCGTACGTTGCACTCGGCGCGTTCGTGCTTGCTGCCCTGTCCATCGCAGCCCTGCGACGCGGACGTTCCGGACGACGGTTGCTGGCGGTGCGCACCAACGAGCGCGCCGCTGCCGCCCTCGGGATCAGCGTCGCCGGTGCGAAGGTCTATGCCTTCGCCGTTGGCGGTTCGGTTGCAGCCCTCGGTGGCATCATGATGGCGTTCCGCAAGGACACCATTATCTTCGGTACCGAGTTCACCAACTTCACGTCGATCCTTGCTGTGGGATACACCTTCCTCGGCGGCATCGGTTACCTGATGGGCCCGATCTTCGGCTCCTTCTCGTCCCCCGGTGCACTCGGTGCCCGCATCTCCACGGCGATCTTCTCGGGGATCTCGACCTACATCGCACTGATCGGTGGCGGTCTGGTGGTGCTCATCGTGCTCCAGAACCAGGACGGCATCGCCAAGGAATCGACGATGCAGATCAAGTTCGTCGCCAACAAGGTGCTGGGCCTCGCCAAGCGCAAAGTGAGGGAACCTGCCCTTATCACGTTGCCGCCCGAGACACGCGAGCGAGTTCGGCCGATGACCCTCCACGTCAAGGACGTCACGGTCACCTACGGCGGCGTGACCGCCGTGGACACCGTAAGTCTCGATGTGGTCCCGGGCAAGATCACCGGGCTCATCGGTCCGAACGGTGCAGGCAAGACGTCGTTCATCGACGCTGTCACCGGCTTCACCCGTGCGGCGAACGGCTCGATCATGCTGGATGGCAACGACGTCATCGGCATCGAGGCGTCCAAGCGTGCACGGCTCGGCATGTCACGTTCCTTCCAGCAACTGGAACTGTTCGAGGACCTCTCGGTGCTCGACAACCTCCGTGCGGCTTCGGACCCCCGGGACAAGCGGTCTTACTTCACCGACTTGTTCTGGCCGGTCAACCCGCCGCTGCCCGGATCCGTGGTGGCCGCCATCAACGAGTTCGGCCTCGCCGAGAAGCTCAACCTCGCCGCACAGGACCTGTCCTACGGAGAGCGGCGACTGCTCGGCATCGCCCGGGCAGTCGCAACCCAGCCGAGCGTGCTGCTCCTCGACGAACCTGCCGCCGGACTCGGCGATGCAGAGACCGCAGAGTTCGCCAAACTGGTCCGCCGCCTGGCGGACGAGTGGGGCATCGCGATCATGCTCGTCGAGCACGACATGAACTTCGTCATGAGCGTGTGTGATCACATCGTGGTGCTCGACTTCGGTCGCAAGATTGCGGAGGGCACCCCTGCAGAGATTCGGGCCAATCCGCTCGTCATCAGTGCCTACCTCGGTGGCCACGACGCCACCGACGACCACAGCGAGGTGTCGTCATGACCAATCCCGCCATCGAGGCCCGCAACCTCTCCGCCGGCTACGGCAAGCAAGCGGTCATCAGAAATATCAACATCGTGGTGAACCCCGGCGAGGTGGTGGCCCTGCTCGGGTCCAACGGCGCCGGCAAGACCACCACGATGCTCTCCCTCGCAGGCGAACTGTCACCGCTCGAGGGTGAAGTGCTCATCGACGGAAAGCCCACCAAGGCTCCCCTGCACGTCCGGGCCAAGCAGGGCATGAGCTATGTAACTGAGGAGAAGTCAGTGATTATGGGCCTCTCCACACGGGACAACCTCCGCGTCGCCAAGGCCGACGTGGACGAGGCTCTCCGGCTGTTCCCGTCGCTCGACAAGCGCATCTCGGTGGCCGGCGGATCCCTGTCGGGCGGCGAGCAGCAGATGCTCACCCTCGCCAGGGCACTCGGCAGGCACCCGAAGATCCTGCTCGCAGACGAGCTGTCCATGGGCCTCGCCCCGCTCATCGTGCAGCGCCTCCTGCAGGCGGTGCGTGAGGCGGCCGATACCCGTGGGACCGGTGTGCTCCTCGTGGAGCAGCACGTTCGCCAGGCGCTCAAGTACGCCGACCGTGCGTACGTGATGCGCCGCGGTGTCGTGGAACTGGAGGGAACCGCAAAGGAACTCGCCAGTCGCATCGACGACATCGAGGCCACGTACTTTGCGGGTGCCAAGGCCTAGTACCCGGAACCCGAAAACGTGGAAAGGGGGGAGGTCATTGACCTCCCCCCTTTGCGTTGGAGCAGATCGAGTTCAGTCGATCTGCTGGGAGATCTGGATGACCGGAACGATGTTCGTGTAGTTGACGAGATCGTTCTGCGCCTCAACGATGCGGGGCCCGCCCATTGCGGCGCCCACGGTGGCCATGTCGTCGAAGTACAGGTGACCAACGGCCTCGTACGGGCCGTCGATTCCCGCCTCAACGTCCATCTTCTTCAGGCCGGGCATGACGTCCACGCAGATCTGGCGATGCTTGGTCTTGTAGTAGTCCATGTTGAAGGTCGATCCCTCGCCCTTCGGATACAGCACGGAAACACGAATCATTGACTTCCCCTTGTCGGATGGGTGGCTTGTGCCCGACGGGCCGGGCGACCCGTCGCTGCGTACGGTAACACCGGGCACGCTCCGGCGCCCCTGTGGCATCAGCCGAGCACACCGTCGCGCAGCGTTGCCGGGTCGAACAGGGCGATGAAGTCCTTGGTGGAGCGCCGGAGGTACCTCGAGGCGTTGCTCATCCGGCGGTCGAGGAGCGCCGGCACCCGCTTGTCCTGCCCGAATCCCCCGTACGTGTCGAACTGTGGCCAGTTCCCGTTGATGTCGAGTTGCATGGCCGTAATGCACCCCATCACGACGAGCGAACGACCGAGGAGCATGATGTCCACATCGCCGATCGCGACGTACATCAACAGGCCGTCACGTCGCGTGCAGATCGCCGACCGGTAGGTGAAAGTCACCCGGTGGAAGTCGTCACCCCAGTACGTCCCCGGGAACTTCTTCACGCTGACCGCCCCGTCCATCACGACGGGCGGGAGGTTCTGGCGGACCGACGCCCACGAGCCGTCGTCGACGAGGTCCTTGCCCCACACGCCGAGCGCCAGCCGACCGTCTCGGTCGATCGCGAGTGTGGCCTCGCCGTTGCGCAGTCGGCGCACCGTGCGCCCCTCGGTCACGTATCCGCCCCTGATGTGCTCGAGGCGGAACCCACCGTTGAACGCCGCCACCAACGCGGGCAGCGCACCCTTGGTGATTCGGCTTCCGTTCTTCCACGGGCCCTTGCCAGGAATCTCCGAACCGTTGAAGAGGGCCGCATGGAGCCTCGACGGGTCGAAGACCGCTGCGGTGGCGACCACCGAGCCGTACTCGACAAGGGGTCGGATACTCGTTCCCCAGACAACCGGTGACGCGCCGATGCTTGCGAGCACCCTCCACACACCCTCACCGTCGAGCGATGGCTGCAGCGCCGGTGCGAGTGACACCGGTCCGGCCGGCACGGAGGTGGTCGGAGCCGCGCTGACGGGGGTGGAAGTCGCCGGGGCCGGCGACGATGACGGACCGACCGTGTCGATGACTGCCGAGGTGCTCGGTGGCAATGCTGTCCCGGCCACCCCCTCGAGGGCGAGGGAGGACGCCGGTTGCGCTGAGGGCGGGTCCGCATGCACCCACCGCTCGAGCCGGTTCACGACGAAGCCGAGACGGTGATCCCTCGCCCATGTCGCGACGTTCTGCTGGAACGGGTCCGCCGACTGGCGGAGGACGAAAACGGTGAGCGAGACGGTTGCGTAGACGACCGTGGCCGTCACCAGGGCAAGCAGCGCTACAACCAGCCTCCTCCAGCGGGACCCGGTCCGCAGGAACAGCATCGATGGCATCTTCACGGCACGTCGAGCCTAGGAGACCGCAGCCTGTGGCCCTGTCCCGATTGCGGCACTCCTGACAAGCAACGGGCGATGTGAAATACTGACGGAGTGAGCAAAGCGCGCTACCTCGAACACCTCCGCAACGTCCCGATGTTTGCCAACTGCACCAAGAAGCAGTTGGACCAAGTCGCCAGGATCGTTACCGAGTTACAGATCAGCAAGGGAACCAACCTCATGGTGGAGGGCGAGATGGTGCACGAGTTCGTGATCATCGAGTCCGGTACCGCCTCGGTGAGAATCGGTGGCCGCAAGGTTGCCACCGTCGGGCGCGGTGACGTGGTGGGCGAGCTTGCGCTCATCCTGCGTCGGCCCCGCACGGCCACCGTCACTGCGGACACCGATCTCAACGTCCTCGTCGTGGACGAGCGGTCGTTCAACACGCTCCTCGACGACGTTCCGGGTCTGGCACGCCAGCTGCTGCACACGGTTGCAGCGCGCATGGCGGACAACGCCAAGCCTGCCCAACTGCTCAACTGACGCCTCGCCGCTCGCGGCGGTCTCAGCCGAGGTGAGCGGTGTCGTTGTAGGTGCGCAATGACGGGCCGCGCGGGCTGATTGCGATCCGGCTGATGGATGCCTGATCGAGTTGGCACCGCCACGAGATTTCAATTCCCACGTTCAGGGCCCAGGCAATCGCCGCCTTGATCGGCGACACGTGGCTCACCACCACGATGTCACGGTCCACGGATTGCGCTGCGAGTTCCTCGAGTGCAGGCCTCACCCGGGCAAGGAGTGCCGCAAGGGACTCCCCTCCCTCGGGGGCGTAGTGAGGGTCGGCGCGCCAGCGCTCCCACTCGGACGGACTGACATCGGTGAGCGGGCGGCCCTCGTACTCACCGTAGGCAATCTCCTGCAACCGTTCGTCGACCTCAACCTCGTCTGACACGTACGACGCAGTCTGGCGGGCACGCAGGAGCGGACTGCTCACCACGCGCAGTGTGCCTTGGGGTTCCTCACGAAGGAGCGCTCCGATGCGGCCTGCTTGCTCGTGCCCGACCTCGTCGAGGGCAAGGTCCAATCGCCCCTGCAGCAACCCCGCTGCGTTTGCCGCGGTTCGGCCATGACGCACAAGGATCAACACGGCTCGAGCACCCCCGTCTTCCAGAAACGTTGACGCCGAACCCTGTCGCGCAGCCCGAACGCCCGGATCGCCCACACGCACAGGCCGAGACCGACGACCTCGAGCAGGATCCCGATCGCGCCGCGATCCCACGAGGGAAGGGGCGCATCACTGAAGCCCACACCGCCGAACGGCCACCAGAACACCTTGGTGTTCGCCCAGGCACCGTCGAACACGAGGTGCAGGAAGGTGCCGATCGGCACGGCCAGCAAGCGTCGCCGGATCGGCCGACGACCGAACGTGGCGAACATCACGAGCAGCAGGATTGCAACACTGCCGGTTACCGAGTGCAGCGCGCGCGCACCGCCCATCGGGGCGTCGATCACATCGGGAAGCAGTGCCCCGACGACAAGGAGGCGGTAGTCGAAGCGGGAGTCGTGGAAGACGAACCACACGGCGAGCACCGCCGTCCCGATGAACCAGAAGAACATGCACCCACCATGCTAGGTGGGCTCAGGCACCGACGATGATGCGGGCGCACGAGGGGCACTCGGGTAGTTCCCCTGAGGGGACCGCACGGAGTCCCTCGATCTCGAGACGCGAGACGTCGAGGTTGCAGCCCGTGCAACGCGTTCCCTGAAGCCTTGCCACGGCGACGCCCTTGAACGCCGGCCGACGGGACTCGTACTCCTTCACCAGATCGGCAGGCAGTCCTGCCGCGAGTTCGGCGCGTCGCACGACCGTGGCCGACGCCTCTGCGTCGAGCGCAGCATCGGCAAGGGCGAGAACCGCCGCTGCGCCCGCCTCAGCGGCTTCCGCTGCAGCGATCCGTTCCGCCAGCACCACCGCCTCGGTGCTGAGCGCCTCGCTCTGATCGAGCAACAACAGCCCGGTCTCATCACCCTCGTCGCGCTTGGACTTCAGCAACGCGATCTCTCGCTGGATCGCCTCCGCCTCACGGGTGACCACCACGTTGCGCATCTGTCCCTCGAGACGGCCGGCCTTGGTGTCGATCTGCAGACCCGCCGCCTCGAGCGTCGCGTACTGCTGCTCCAGAAGGTCCCGACGGGCAACATTTGCCGCGAGGGCCGAGCGGGCCGCACCCGTGGCAGCGCGGGCTGCGTTGAACGCAAGTCGCTCCTCAATATGCGCCCGCCGATAGGCCATCTGGTCGAGCGCCGAGTCCGCGAGTTGGAGGTCGTGCAGGCGATCGAGATCTGTCATCAATCCGCACCCTAACCCCTGCGGGCTCGTCCCCGGCCCGGACCGGGCAATGCAGTTGTTGTGGAATCGCCGCTCGCAGTGGTACCGGGTGCATCCGTCCCGGGTGGAAGTGTCTCATCGACCTGCACAGAGGTGGACACCGCAACTGTAGTGGTCGTGGCCGAGCCATCAGTCGAGCACGGGTACACAACCGCGTCGGCCGGGGCCATCGGTAGGGGCCACAACGGGTCCACCACGTCCGCAGGCACTCCCGTTCCCGACGGCACGGTCTGCAGCACGGTGGTCCCTGACCCAGCGTCGGGGGTGACGTTCTGGGCGAGACAGTCCGTGCCGGGCAGGTAAAGCAGCATCGCGTCCCGCCCGTCGGGCGGCGGGGCGGCGAACTCGACGATGGGCAGTCCTTCGTGCGCGACATCCATAAATGCTTTCCAGATACGCGCCGGGAACGACGAACCCTGGACCGTACGGACACCCACCTTCACAAACTCGGGAATATTGACCATCGGCACGTAGCCCTTGGGATTGCCGACCCACACAGCGGTGACGTACTGGGGTGTGTACCCGACGAACCAGGCATTGGTGTTGTTCTGCTGCGTGCCGGTCTTGCCGGCAGCAGGGCGCTTTCCGCCGCTCAGCCAACCCGTACGCGCCGCCGTACCACGCTTGAGCACCCCGGTCAGGATGGAGGTGGTGCGCCGGGCAGCATCCACACTCAGCGCTGCCGTGCCCGGGTCCTCGTGCTGGTAAAGAACGTCGCCGGTGGCGGTTCGCACGATTCGCTCCACGTAGTACGGATCGTGGTGAACGCCTTCGTTCGCCAGTGTCTGTGCGCCCGAGGCCATGTCCATCGGGGACACCTCGTTCGCCCCGGTTGCAAAGCTTGCATAGGCATCCAGGCGACTGGTGACCCCCATGCGCCTGGTGGTGTCGACCACGCGGTTCAGGCCGACGATCTGGGAGAGCCTTGCGAACGCGCAGTTGAGCGACGCCCACGTCGCCTCCTTCAGCGGCCCGACCTTGCCGGCCACACCGCTCTTGATGACGAACGGTTCCTTGGGGTTGCCCGGGTTCGGCAGTACGCAGCCCCGCCGGCCGTCGATGATGTCGCTGCCGACGGCCCCCGCCTGTACGGCCGCGGCGAGGATAAATATCTTGATCGACGATCCGGTCTGGCGCGGACGCAGCGCCATGTTGATCTCGCTCTGGCCGGGGCGGAACCCGCCGCCGCCCACCATCGCTCGCACGGCCCCGGTCTTGGAGTCGAGCGACACCACAGCCGTGTCGAACCCCCCTGCATTGGCCGGCAGTTTCTTCAGGCGGGCATCCTCCGCAGCACGCTGCAGCCGCGGGTCGAGCGTGGTGTAGATCGACAGACCACCCCGGTACAGGTTGTTGTAGCGCTCCTGCACGGTGTCACCGAGCAGGTCGGAGTCCTGCAGCAGGAAGTCACGAACGGCCGCCGAGAAGTACGTGGGCGAGAACGCCTCACCCGGCCGTGACCGGAGGATCTCCGGGATCTGCCAGTTCTCGCCGAGGTCCTCGGCCTGCGCTACATCGAGCAGTTGTTCGTCGGCGAGTCGTTCCATGACCACCTTGAAGCGGGCACGCGAGCGCTCGGGCCTGCGGATTGGGTCGTAACCGATCGGCGAGCGGATCATGCCAGCGAGGAAGGCGCCCTCGACGAGCGTGAGCCGCTGCACGGGCTTGCCGAAATACGCCTCGGCTGCCGCAGAGATGCCATACGCGTTGTTCCCGAAATAGATGGTGTTGAGATAGCGCTCGAGAATCTCTTTCTTGGTGATCTTCTTCTCGAGCAGCGTTGCGTACCGCGCCTGAAGAACCTTGTACCGACCGTCCCGCGCGAACCCCCCGAGGAACTCGTTCTTGACGACCTGCTGGGTGATGGTGGACGCTCCCTGCCCGGCACTGCCCGACGACACGTTGGAGAGCACCGCGCGCACGAGGCTGCGCAGGTTCACACCCTTGTGACGCCAGTACACCTTGTCCTCCACGGCGAGCACGGCTGCCACCACGTCCTCGGGCACTTCCTCGAGCGTGACCTCCTGGATGTGCTCGAGCCGGAACCTGGCGATCTGGGCACCCGTCGAGTCATAGACATTTGTCTCGCGGGCGAGGCTGGCGAACCCCGGGAGTTCCACCGGCACCTGATCGTGGGCCCGCAGGATGTCGACCAAGTGCGGCACGATGCCCGCAACCACGGCGGCGATACCGACCGCTGCGGCGGCTACGGCAAGCGCTGCCTTCCCGATCCAGGTCAGTCGATGCACAGCGCGCTCAGGTTAGGTCCGCAGCGGCGACGAGACGTGTCACCCGCTACCGTCTCGAACCATGTCCAGGTTCCCGCAACGCCCCTTCCGATTCGGTATCCAGGCCGACAACGCCCCGTCACGCTCCGCCTGGGTGGATCTCGCGCGGCGCTGCGAGGGCGGCGGGTACAGCACGCTCACCATGCCCGATCACTTCGGCGACCAACTGGCGCCGATCCCGGCCCTGCAGGCCGCTGCCGATGCCACGTCCACCCTGCGGGTCGGCGCGCTCGTGTTCGACAACGACTACAAGCACCCCGTGGTGCTGGCCAAGGAACTCGCAACCATCGACCTGCTCAGCGACGGCCGTCTCGAACTCGGTATCGGTGCGGGCTGGATGGTCTCTGACTACGAACAGGCCGGGATGCCGTACGACCGGGCGGGGGTGCGGGTGGACCGGTTCGTGGAGGGTCTCGAGGTGATCAAGGGCTGCTTCGCCGACGGGCCGTTCGACTTTGCGGGCACGCACTACACCATCACCGGCTACAACGGACTGCCCAAGCCGGTGCAGAAGCCGGGCCCGCCGATCCTCATCGGCGGTGGTGGCAAGCGCGTGCTCGGCATCGCGGCACGCGAGGCAGACATCATCGGTATCAACGGCACCATGGAGTCCGGCGTCATCGACCCGGCCGTGCTGCGCACGATGACCGCTGCATCGGTGGAGGAGAAGGCAGAGATCGTCCTCGCGGCCGCCGGTGCCCGCATTGCGGAGATCGAGATGAACGTGCGGGCCTTCATGGTGAAGGTGACCGACGACCGCAACACCGCCATGGACCGCATCGCCCAGGCCGTGGGGTTCAGCACCGACGAGATTGCCGAGTCCCCGTTCGCACTCATCGGCTCCCCCGACCAGATTGCTGAGAACCTCCTCGAGCGCCGCGAGCGCTGGGGCTTTTCCTATGTGATCGTCGGCGCTGCCGATGTGGAGGCCTTTGCCCCGGTCGTCTCCCGGCTCCACGGCCACTGATGGCAAGGCGACCCACCGTTGCGCTCTGCGGCGCAGGGATGATCGCGGGTGCGCACGCAACCGCGGCGGCGTCGCTCGGTGTGGAGGTGAGCGCCGTTGCCTCCCGCACACCGGAGCGCGCATCCACGCTCGTGGCGCGTGTGGGCGGTCGTGTCGTGCGCTATTCGGATCTCCCCGCCGGGGCAGACATCGTCGTGGTGGAGACCCCGCCGCAGTGCCACCACCGGGACGTGCTGCAGGCACTGCGGGCCGGTGCGGCTGTGGTGGTGGAGAAGCCGCTGTGCACCACGCTCGAGCAGGCCGACGAGATCGTTGCGCTTGCCGAGGCGAGCCGAGACCGGTTGCTGTACGCCGAGAACCTCGCGTATGCGCCCGTCGTCGGCGAGTTCGTCCGTCGGGTACGGGCCCTCGGCACCCTCACCCATCTCGAGGTGCGGGCGCTCAACCCGCTGCCCAACCGGGGTGGCTTCACGGATGACGACTGGGGCGGTGGCGCGCTGTTCGACCTCGGCGTGCACCCGCTTGCCGTCGCCGTGCTCGCCGCTGCGCCTGCGTTGCCGCGGCTCGTACAGGCTCGCCTCGAGGGCTCGAGGAGCGGCCGCCACGGCACCGATGAGCTTGCCGAGGTGGTGGTGCAGTTCGACAACGGCCTGCGGTCCCGCGTGATCTCCAGCTATCGCGGTGGCGACACCCCGCAATGGGATGCGCAGGCAGCGAGCGAGACGGGTGTCGTGCGCGCCGAACTGCTGCCGCAACCGCACCTCGAGGTGAACGGCACCGAGGTGGCGATCCCCTCCCCCACCGGCAAGGTGCCGGCACTCGAGCACTACGGATACCGGGGCGAGTGGGCTGCGTTCCTCCAGAACCTCGCGTCCGGTACGCGGCCGGTCATGGATGCGGCGTTCGGTCGGATGATGCTCGACATCGTCTGTGCGGCATACACCTCGGCCCGCACGGGTGCCCCGGAGGCAACCCCGTTCACCGGTCCCCGGGACCGCACACCGCTACAGCTTTGGCGGGGCGCCTGAACCACCGGAACGGCGCAGCAGGAGCACGCCGAGCACTGCTGCGAGCAGCGAGGCAATGAGCACCGACAGTTTCGCCGTACCGAGCGCCACCGGCGACTCGATCGCGAGTTCGCTCACGAAGATCGACACGGTGAACCCGATGCCGGCAACGAGCGAGATACCAACGAGCGAGCGGGTGGTGGTCCCAGCCGGGAGGCGCCCAATACCGAGTCGAACTGCCCCGAACGTGACCAACGTGATACCGAGCATCTTGCCAACCACCAAGCCGACGATCACGGCGAGACCGAGTCGACTGCTCACCGCGGACCGGATCGGCTCGATGCCGACGGGTACACCGGCATTCGCGAGCGCGAACACCGGCACGATCGCGTAGCTCACCCAGCCGTGCAGTCGGTGCTCGAGCCAATCGACCACGGTGATCGTGCCCTCTGCGTTATGCCGACGCTCACCGAGCGGGAACGACGGGGCAATCAGCCCGAACGCAACACCCATGAGTGTCGGGTGCACCCCTGCTTTCACGAGGAAGTACCAGCCGAACAGGAGCAGCACGCCGTACACCCAGAGCCAGTGGAAGCGCATGCGCACCAGCACGATGGCGCACGCAACGATGGCACAGGCCGCACCGAGCCACCCGAGGCTCGTGCCCTTGCCGTAGAAGATGGCGATCACGAGCACTGCCCCCACGTCGTCCACCACGGCGAGGGCGAGCAGGAACACGCGCAGGCCCGGCGGTACGCGACGGCCGAGGAGTGCGACGACACCGACAGCGAGCGCGATGTCGGTTGCCATCGGGATGCCCCACGCAGAGCGGTGTGGCGCGTCGGCGATCACGGAGAACAGCACCGCGGGTACCAGCATCCCGCCGAGGGCGGCGAGTGCCGGCAGCACTGCCGCCGAACGGTCTGCCAGGTGTCCGGTGGTGAGTTCGCGCTTGATCTCCAGCCCGACCAGCAGGAAGAACAGCGTCATGAGCGCCTCGTTCACCCAGTGGTGCAGATCCCACTCAAGCCGGTGCGAGCCGCTGCCGATGGACCACACCGTGGACCACAGCGATTCGTAACTGTCCCTCCACGGCGTGTTCACCCAGACGAGCGCGGCGACGGCTGCAAGCAGCAGCAGTGCGCCGCCGAGTGCCTCGGTGTGCAGGAAGTCCCGAAGGGGGCGGATCGCCCGGGGGCGACCCGGGCGGGAGGCCACGGCTGCCGATCAGACCCGGGCGGGAAGTTGCGTGTCGATCCAGCGCTGCAGCGGCTGGCCGCTCTCAAAACTCGTGATGAGCGCGTAGCGCGGTGCGTCGCCGTTGTGCACCACCACGTGCCAGAGGCGCTGGGTGTCCACGACGAAACGTGCGCCGCGATGCAGCGGCACCCGGATCTCGGTGGACGGATCCGGAAGGCCGTCTGCGCCCGAGTCCATGAGGAGCATGTAGCTGTTCGGGTTGTCGGTGAGCTCCAGCCAACTGCGGACCACCCACCCGTCACTGTCCGGGTTGAAGCGATTGTTGTCGTCCCGGTGAAAGCTGCGCAGCGCCGTCTCACGGTCCTGTGGCTGCAGCTTGATGATGCGCATCCGGCCGAAGTTCACCCCGGTGCCCGCAACGTAGTCGCGAAGCGTTGGGCACTGGTCCGCGTTCGCCGTGAACTTCGCGTCCTTGTCGGGGTGTTCTTGATCCTTGGACCAAAAGCCCCTGCAGTCCAGTTCGCCATCCATCGTGGCGATCGGGGCGAAGTTGGTGTCGCCACCGCTCTTCCAGTCCATGTACTCGAGGGTCTCCCACTCGTGCGCGGGCACCACGAAGTTGGCGTCGGCGAGCGGCAGGAACCCACTGGTGGAGTCGTCCAGGATCGCCAGCCGCGGATGCGGAGTGAACCGGGGGATGGACACCGACCAGTGTTCCTTGGTGGGCCAGAAGCTCATGGGAGAAGTCTACGGAACCCGGCGGACCGGGGTGTTTCGGCGAAGGTCAGCGATCCCCAACCCCTGTGACCCTTGACTTCTCCGCGGCGAAGGGGTTTCCCCCTCGCCTGACCAGCCCTAGGCCGTGACCTGCACGGTGAACGTCACGGTGTCCGCCGCCGGTGTGGTGGCGGGCTCGAAGGAGCGCCGGTACTCGAACGTGATGGTCGCCGTGCCCACAGCGTTCGCAGTGAACGGGAAGCGGTCCCAGCCGCCCCGGCCGACAACCGAGCCGCCCGGCTCGAGGTAGGTGCGCGGACCCGCAGTGACCGTTCCGCCGTCGAGCGGGAGCATCTGCCACTGGTACCCGGTGGTGGCATTCGAGTCGAGTTCGATCGTGAACATGGTTCCGACGGCAACCGGGATGCTGCTCTCCTCACGGAAGTACACACGGTGCTCGCCGTCCCAACGAGACCTGCCGAGCAGTGGCACGAACAGTTCCCAGTCCGAGATGCCGCAGCCGTTGCTGCGATGGAACTCCTGCTCAACCGTGCCCCCCTGGAACGTGCCGCGGACGGTTGCGGTATCCGGGCCGCCATAGATCTCGGTGCACGCCTGACCCGGGGGCGGGCCCTCCTTCAGGCGCTTCACCGCAGCGGGGTTCTCGAGCAGGACCGCTGCATCGGCGGCTCGCTGAGGGGCAGCGAGGAATCCGGTACCCGAGGCCGTGCCATCGGCTGCGATCTCGAGTGTGGCCGTGGCGAGAGCCGGCTCGCCCGCCGTACCCACGGTGATCGTCAGCGAGGTGGGAACATCGCTGGGAAGGGTGCTCGCCACTGCAGTGGTATCGGCCGGCGTGGTGCTCTCGCCGCAGGAGGCGGCAACCGACACGACCACTGCGACGCAGGAGAGGGCCCGGAGGGTGTTGCGCATGTTCCCAGTCTCGCCCGCCGAGCACGGCATCGTCAGGGCACTCGGTCCCCCGGAGAACGCCGAAGGGGTGGGACCGAAGTACTCGGTCCCACCCCTCGTGCAGCGCCACCGGCGCCCGACCACCCGGGCACCAAGGTCTTGACCGCTACGGAGCCGGTGGGGGGCTCGCTGTGGTTGTTGTCAACCGGGTGGCGATCCCGATCTTCAGGTCGCCACCGTAGGTCCGCACGTTGCACGCAGTCATCAGGGCAGAGAAGGCGTACGCCGGGCCGAACTCCTCAAGTGCACCGGGGTTGACCATGGCGCCGTACGGCGCTTCGTCGAAGGTCTCACACGTGCCGTAGTTGTAGAGCCACGAACCGTTCCTCGGGGTGACGGGTGCCGTTGCGTTCCACGACCTGAACAGCCCGGAGGACTTCGAGGGACCGGCAGGAATCGGGGCCTCGGGGAACAGCGCACTGCCGTCGAGGTAGGCGTACGGGCCGCAGATCGAGATGAACCCGAAGCGGTCTCCCTTGTCGTAGTTGCCGTTGTAGTTCGTGTCGTAGATCATCGCTGCGCCGAACCCAGAGATGGGCTGGCGGCTGGAGGACCCTGCCTTGCTGGACACCCGCACACGACTGCTCACAGGCGCCGTCGGGCCCGCTACTCCCATCACCCAGTCCTGGAAGTACTCGTTGCAGGGCTGGAAACCCTGGTTCGGGTAGCGAGACGGGTCTGCCGAGGAGTAGGTGACGAGGCCGAACCATGCCCTCGGGTCCGAGTAGATACCGCACTCGAGCCCTATCCCGCCGCGGCTCTGCGCGCCGCTGTGCGCAACACGAGACGGGCCACCGACTTCGTCGGTGCAATCCGTTCCCATGCCGATGGTGAGTCCGTTGGCGAACGACAGGCTCACGCCGTTCGGGAAGGCCGGGTTCTTGCCGTTGTCCTTCAGCTTGCCACTGGCCCCACCGAGACCCGTGCCGAGGCTGTCGAGGGACTTCAGGTTGAACTCCACCTTCTTTGACCCGGACGGGGCAACGGGTCCGATCGGGCCGCCGTACTGAATCGGCGAGAGACCGTTACCGGTTCCGCTGAGGTTCGCAGTGAAACACGACGTGAGCAGTCCGCCTATGCAGAGCACCGTGAGCGCCAAGCCGGCTTTGGTCGTTCGGGAAGTCATCAAACCGCCTCCATTCGTTGGTGGGGCGGACCGTACGTGTTGATGAACCGGGTTGGAAGGGATCGCACCGTGATCAGTACGCCTGTCCTGTGTTCCGGGGACAGGTCACCCGGCGGGGCCGGTGTTGCGCGCGGGTGCGACACCACGCACGAATGGCTGACCCCACATTGGTGTGTGTCGGGCGGGTTGCGCCCGACACACACCACAAGGTCTGGTCACCTGACGGTCAGGGTGCCCGTCTTGTAGGTGACGGTGTAGTTCGCCGCCGCCGCTGACGAGCACGTGATCGTGTAGGAACCGATTGCGGACCTGGTCGTGTACGAGGACGTGCACTTCGGACGTGCGGTCAGCACGGATGTGGTCTGACCGTTCACGAACCCGACCACCGTGTACGTGTAGGACGGCACCGCGCTGCCCTTCACGACCGACAGGCTGTTAGCCGTAACCGTGAGCGGCGCCTTGGTGACCGTCACCTTGCCGGTCACGTACGTGAAGTTGTAGTTCGTCGACGAAGCACCCGCACACGAGACGACCGGCACCGTGCCGACATTCGTGAGCGCCGTGTACGTGCTCGAACACACCGGGGCTACCAGACCGGCGACCGTTCCCGCTGTCTGGCCGTTCTTGAGGCCCGACATCGTGGACGTGAACGCCGGTGCAGCTGTGCCGTAGACCACCGAGCGAGACGCAGCAGTGATCGAGGCTGTGGCCTTGGTGATTGTCAACGACGACGACGCAGTGTTGTCGAACGTGTAGTTCGATGCCGAACCACCTGTGCAGGTGATCGGGACGACACCCACGTTCGTCGCCACCGTGTAGCCAGACGCCGAACACGTCGGAGCCTTGAACCCGGCTGCTGTCGTTGCTGTCTGCGCGTTCACGAACCCGGTCACCGTCGCCGGAACCGTTGGGGCCGACGACCCGTACGTCACCGACACCGGCTTGGGGATCACCCGCAGGGAAGCCTTACGGACCGTGACGGTTCCCTTCACCGGCTCGAACTCATAGTTCGTCGACACAGCACCGACACAGTCGATATCGACCGTGCCAGCCGACGTCACCGACGTGTACGTGCTCGAGCACGACGGGGCCACGAAACCGGCCAGACGCTCCGGGGACAGGGCCGAGTCCGGACCGCGCAGACCCGACAGGCCGAACGAGTAGTCCGGAGCCGGATCGCCGTATGTCACCACACGGTCCGCGGCCCGCAACGACACCTTCACCTTCTGGACATGGATATGGGACTTCTCGTACTTGAACGTGTAGTTGTCCGCCACGCCGCCCAAGCAGGTGATGTCGAACCGCGAACCCGCCTCGGCGGTATCCGTGTACTCCGAATCACACACCGGGAGGTCCGTGAGGACATCCGCTGTCTCTCCGAGCTTGAAACCCTTGATCGTGAAGTCATACGGGCTCGGCTCCGCCGTTCCGTACGCAACACGCAAGTGCTTCGGCTTCACCTTCAGCACCGCGGGATAGATCCGCAGCCCGTCGATGAACTCGTAGTTGAACTCGTACTCGAGCGGGTCCCCGCCCTCACACGTAATCGGCAACCACGTCGTCGGATCCGTCGGATCCGTCACATCATCACCTTGCTCGTACTCCGTCGAACACGTCGGCAGCACCACACCGGGGAACTCGTCGAGCGAAGCCTTGCGCCACCCCTCCGGGATCCCATGCTCGTAATGCAACAGTGCCGGGGTAGCGACCGCCGGAGCAACGTCATCGGCCTCCTCCTTGAGATCGGCAACGAGCCCCGACTTCAGGACATCGTCACCCGACACTGTCGAGTAGCCATCGGAACCCACCGACTCGGGAGCGCGCACGTCGTCGCAATGATCCGGATCCGAACCATCAACGGGCGCCGTCACCGTCGGGCAGCACTCCGGATCCGAACCCGAAACCGGGGTCAGCGTCGGCGATGTCGGTGCGGCGCACTCATCAATCTCCGGAACGCACAAGAACGGCTCCGGGTTGTAAGAGCGGGCGCCGTACACCACGTACAACTTCTTCACGCACACGTGCAGTTGCTCAGCGGAATCGGTCGGTGCGGAGGTGCGAACCTCGCCACCGCCCGTGCCACCCTCGCCGCCAGACACGCTGCCGGCGCCGCCACCACCACCGCCACCGGACGAATCCCCGCCACCCGGAGCACCACGGCTCCCGATCGGACGCGTCACACACGAATCAGTCGAACCCGAACCGCCACCACCGACACCACCGTCGCCGGCCGTCATCGACGAATCAACGGAACAAATGAACGCCCCGCCACCGCCGCCGCCACCGAGCAACACAGCGGTATCACCAAACGAACTCGACGATGCGGCCTTGCCGGCACCACCGGCACCACCCGTGGCCATGAACGTCACGCTGTCATAGGACCCGTCGCCACCGGCCCCACCGGCACCCGCGCCACCGCCACCTGCAACGATCTCGACGAGTGGAGCGGCTGTGGCGCCAGAACCGCCGGCGAACGACGGGTTACCCGAAGCGCCACCATTGCCGCCCTCAGCAGCCGGGGAGCCGGGCTGACCGCCCAGAGCCTCACAGCCCTCAGGAATCTCACCGTTCACCTTCACGTACGAGTTCTCACCCGCAGTTGCCGGATTGGTCCCGTCGCCACCGACTCCGGACTGGCCGAAGTAGTAGATCACCGTGTCGCTGTCGGTCACGTCGACGGTGCACTCGACCACCTGGCCGCCACCGCCGCCGCCACCGGCCTCGCTACCGCCACCGTGTGCACCGCCACCGCCACCTCCAACAAGGAGGAAATACAGCGTAGAAGCCCCGGTGGGAACCGTGAGTTCGCTCTCGACACCGGGTGTGGTGTCGAGTGTGATCGAGCCGTAGTACTCGAAGGCGCCGATATCGCACGCACTACCCACCGGACGGTTGACGCCACGCTGATCCGACGGATCGGTGCGGCTGTCACACTCGGTCTGGTCTGCACCATCGAGCGCAGCGCTCGACGTACCGATCGCCATCGTCTCTGTCGGCCCACCGTTGTCAGCCAACGGCGACAGGTCCAGCGTCGCCGGAGCCTCAACCACGGTGCCGGGGCACCAATAATTCGTCGTGAGGTTCGTCGTGTCCTTCGCCGGGGTCCACTCATAGGTGAGGCAACCGTTATGGACCGCCTCGGTCTCGTCCGCAGCAGCGAACGAGAAGATGTTGTTGTCCACCGACGGGGCAACCGGGGTCCAGAACACACCACCGGACACGCCCGCCGTGTTCGCATCGAACGTGCTGAACGACACGCTCAGCGCAGCCTGCGCATACACGCCACCACCAGCGTTGCCGGCATGATTAGCACTGAACGTCGAGTTGTACACCGTCGTGGAACCGCCGACAGCCTTGTTCAGCACCGCACCACCATCGACCGTCGCCGAGTTCGACTCGAACGTCGACGCCGTTACCGAAACCGTGCCCGAAACCGGCACCGCGGGAGTCACCGGACCGTCGTTCAGTACCGCCGCCGACGCAATGGCTCCGCCACTGTCCGCCAAGTTCGACACGAACGACGCTGCCTCAACTTCCACCTGGTCCGCCCACAGCGCTCCGCCGTAGCCGTCTGAGTTGCTGTCGCCGAGGGCTTCGTTCGCGTCGAACACCGACGCAACTTTCGGGCTCTCCGACGATGGAAACACCCGAACGGTTGTTGCAGCAATGGCACCGCCATGGAACAACGCCTTGTTACCCGTGAACGTCGAACCGTAGACGACGACTAGCTGAGCGAGGATCGCGCCGCCAGCGCCGTCGGACGCCAACGGCGGCTCCTGTGCCAGTAACGCCTCGTTACCGGAGAACGTTGAGCCAGTCGACGTAACCGTTCCACCATTGGCATACAGCGCACCACCGTCAATGGACGAACCCGTGCCGTTGTCGGTGAACTCCGAACCAACCACCGAGATCAACGGCGTCGCCGGCGGGTTCGCAAGAACCGGAGCACAGTCGAGCGTCCCCGGACCGAACAACGATCCGATCGGACCACCGCACGGCGGCGTGTTGCCATCGGTGGACACGTAGACAGCTCCGCCACCGAACGCGTCGTTGTCGTTGAAGACCGAATCCTCCACCATTACCTGGAAGGCCTTCACCGCACCGCCGTAGCCCTCCACCCCACCGTTGCGCAAGCGCACGTTCTTGAAGGTGATCTTGAGACCCGTCGCATCGAAGATGCGATGACGCGAGGTGGCATCACCCTCGGTGAGCTCACCATCGATGACCACCGGCGGGGACAACGGAGTCGACACACCTTGCGGAGCGTTGTCGGCCGAGTACTCCTCACCAAGGATCGTCAGATTGTCAACCGTCGGCGTGATCTCCGCCTCACGGTACGTACCCGAACAGACATGGATCACGTCGTCCGCACTAGCCGCCGCGACTGCGGCGGTAATCGTTGTGTAGCCCGGATTCGCGCACGACGTATCCGCAGGAGTGGAGTCCTGAAGTGCTACTCCGCCACGCTCGATCCACACCCGACCGGCAGAGGGGTCAGCCGTGAAGCGCAGCTCGATATATCCGCCTTGACCGCCGCCGCCACCTCCACACGGACCATCACCCGGCGCGCAGTAGGAGGGCGAGCCGCCACCGCCACCACCACCGAAGGCAGTCGCAGCCTGGGCACCCCAAGTTGCCGCAGGCTGACCGGCTCCGCCGCCGCCAGAGCCGCCGAGACCACCGAGCTCACCACTGCAGCCTTTGAGGCTCCCGCCGCCACCGCCACCACCAAACGCGTCGGTCAGTGTCGAGAACAGTCCTGGTGACGCAAGATCGCTCACCGTCTGGCCGTTGCCGCCGTTGCCGCCGCACTCACTCGCACCGGCAGCACCAGGCGCTGTCGCGCCGCCTCCGCCACCGCCTGCTTCGACAACGCCGCTGTTGAGTTCTCCTATTCCACCAGCCTGAAGGCTGCCGGAGGTACCGCCGTCGCCGGGATCAGTTTGATCGATGTCGTCCTTGCCCGCCTCGCCACCGGATGCTGCGCACAAGTCAACCTCGCCCTCGGAAACCCGTGTGGTGGCACCCGGAGTCGCTGCGGTGTATCCGGCCACACCTCCGGCGCCGCCGTTGCCGGCGGTGCCTGCGCTGAGGTCGAGTGTGTTCCCGGGAGTCACGGTGATCCCCGTGCACACCTTCACCTCACCGCCTCCACCGCCACCACCGACCGATCCAGTGGTGACGTTGCCCCACCCGCCGCCGCCGCCACCGCCGACGACGAGAATGTCAACACTCGTCACGCCGTCCGGCAACGTGCACGAGAACACGCCCGGGTTGGGCCCGGTCCCGTCGTAGGTGTAGCCGCTTTGCCCGTCGACGGGGTTCAGCCCATTAATACACGGCTGAGTCGTCACCACGTCGAAAAACAGCACCACGAAGCCGGAACCGCCGTCGCCACCGTTGCAGAGGGGGGATCCGCCGCCGCCACCGCCGCCCGTGTTCGCGCTGGCGTCGGCGCTTACGGCACACGCGGTGTCGCTGCCGCTTCGTCCGTTGCCGCCGCCGTCTGCGCCGGAGCCACCTGATCCAGTGGCGGAACCGCCGCCGCCACCACCACCGAACGGAGGTCCGTCCCCTGCGGTTGCCCTCGCACCGTTCCCACCGTTCACGCTGGACGCGGGGTCGCCCTGACCGTCAATCCCGCCACCGCCACCGCCGCCCGCAGATGCGCTAGCGGCTCCTCCCAGCGAATTGCTGCCGGAGGCGCCCCCGTCGAGCACACCCTTCGTTCCGCCCGGTGCTTCGCAGAGCGGATTCACGCTGGCCGTGGAGACCACACTCGATGTACCACCGTCCGACGCGCCGCTTCCAGAATCGCCCGAACCTCCGGCACCCACCGTGAGCGACAAGGTATCGCCCGGCGTGACCTGGATATCGGCGCACTGAATGGTAGATAGCGCACCGCCGCCGCCACCACCGCCACCAGCGTTCGCAGTTCCCTTACCGCCGCCGCCGCCACCGCCGACGACGACCATGAGAATCTTCGTGACCCCAGCGGGAACAACACAATCCTGAGTTGTCGCATAGAGGTCTGTCGGCTCGATCGCCGGAACGCAGTCCGTGGTGCCGCCGACTTCGTAGCGTGCGATCACGAGCCCGATGGCGCCGGGGCCTGCCGAACCATCGGCGGCGGCACCACCGCCGCCTCCACCGCGGCTCGCCAGGTTGTCGAAGCTGCCGGCTTCCTGGCCAAAACTGCAACTCAGCTGACCGTAGCCATCTCCGGTACACGACGTGCCGTTTCCACCGCCGGCAGACCCGGCTCCACCGGTGCCAAGGGCGCCGCCGCCGCCACCGCCGCCGAGCCCATCAGAGAAGTCGGCAAACCAGCCGGTTGGGTAGGTCCCATCGCCACCGGCACCACCAACGGTGCCACTCGCATCGCCGCCAACGGCACCGGTACCGGACCCTCCGCCACCGCCGCCATTGGACGTCAAGCCGGAATTAGCGTCCGCAAGACCGTCTCCACCGGCATT
>CAFBQP010000032.1_pt1 | contig 25648 bp, 27 predicted proteins | sample 7270011 | NCBI WGS metagenome assembly CAFBQP01 (sample SAMEA6814178, study PRJEB35770) | uncultured Acidimicrobiales bacterium | biome: Freshwater; feature: Freshwater reservoir; material: water | place: Czech Republic | collected 2016-11-09 | depth 30m m | reverse complement strand
GGTTCTGGTCACAGCTACGGGTATGACTTCACGACAGCAGTGTCTGGCTGTCCGACGGGTGCGAACGCGAACGCGGGCAGGAACACGAACCGTTCCCGGCTGGTCGATAACGGCACTGCGGTTTCCTCGTATTGTTGCGACATGGCGGACCGTCAGATCGCAGCATCAGGGATCGCCTATGACGGACACCAGAACCAGGTGTTGCATGACGGTGACACCTACCGCTACGACCAGGCCGACCGTCACCTGTCGACCGTGGTTGCGGGGGTCCGTCAGGTGACACTTGCCCGCGACGCCCTCGACCGGATCGTTGCGCGTACCGACACCGACCTCGCGACGAACACGACCTCGACGGTCCGTTACGGGTTCGCGGGTGCCGGTGACCTCGTGTCGAGCGTCTGGGACACGGCCAACAACCTGGTCGAGACCACCATCAGCCTGCCCGGCGGGGTGATCTACACCAAACGCACCGGTACGGGTACTGATGTGTGGTCGTACCCGAACCTGCACGGCGATGTCGCCGCGACACGCGTGAACGGCACCGTCACCACCTTCAACTGGGACCCGTACGGCAACCCGATCAACAACCTCCCCGACAACAGTGCCGGTACCGTCGATTGGGGATGGCTCGGCCAGCACCAACGCACCCTCGACCACCCGTCAGGTTTGAACCCGGTCATCGAGATGGGAGCCCGCGTCTACCAACCCGACACCGGACGCTTCCAACAAACCGACCCCATCGAAGACGGCACCACCAACCCCTACAGCTACGTCCCCGACCCCATCAACCAATACGACCTAGATGGACAGTGCGGAAGGTGGGGCAACCCGTGGAAGAAATGCGGCAAAGGACACAGAGGCGAGAAAGGATTTCTCGGGGGCACCTTCAGCAAGTCTTGGCGCGGAGTCAAGTGTGTAGGCGGGCAACTAGCCGACTGGGACAGCGGTAAGGGGTCACTTTTCGAGTACGGCGCGACGATCGCTGCGTCCGGAACTGGTGCGCTGCTCTACACAGGCGGAGGCGCCTTCGCTGCGGGTGGCGGCGCCGCGATGGCGGCCGCGGCGGGCCCCATTGTCGTGGGTGTGTTCATTGCCTCGCTAGGGGCACTGGCGATCTACCGGGCATGCCGTTAACGGTCATTCGGTTTCGTGATGATCGGGAGGGTCCTTGCCTTGGGTGCGAGCTCTTTGGCCACGCTCGGGATTTTTTGTTTCGTAAGTTCCCGAGTTCTGCAGCGAACAACTCGGAGCGCTGCGGCGATTGCTGGTTGCGCGTTCTTGATTCTCCATATTGCACTCGTGTTGTGTCTCGTGGGCTCGATGGCGTTCGGTGCCCCCGCATGGTTCCTGCTTTCGAACTTTCTCGGATGCGTGGGGATCATGCTCTACCGGCTGCTCAGGAGATCGAAGGCAGACGGCGTTTCGCAATAGTGACCCGTTCTGTTCACAGCTACGTGTATGACTTCACGACCGTGGTGTCGGGTTGTCCGGCGGGTGCGAACGCGTACGCGGGTAGGAACACGAACCGGTCGCGGCTGGTCGATAACGGCATCACGGTTCTCTCGTACTGTTACGACATGGCGGACCGTGAGATCGCAGCATCGGGGATCGTGTACGACTCGCACCAGAACAGACGTTGCACGACGGTGACACTGAAGCCCGCTTGCTCTGTTGGGGACTTGGCGTCCTGAGGTGTACGGATTGGTTGATCCCGATGGGAAGTCCGGGCCAGATCGAATAGATCATCGCAACGGCACCGTTACCCTCGGCCGCATGACCCGCATCGTTCTCGCCTCTGGCTCGCCCCGTCGACAAGAGATGCTCGAACGACTGGGCGTCGACTTCGAGGTGATCGTCCCCGAGATCGACGAGACACCGCGGCCCGGCGAGGACCCCTCTGCCTACGTCGAGCGACTGGCGCGCACGAAGGCGCTTGCTGTCGCAGAGGACAACCTGTCCGACGAGGACGACGCACTCGTGATCGCTGCCGACACCACGGTGGACCTCGACGGTGAGATCCTCGGCAAGCCGGCCGACGTCGCCGACGCCCGGCGCATGCTCAAGCGCCTCTCGGGTCGTGCCCACTATGTGCACACGGGCGTGGCGGTGCTGCGGGCGGGCCGGCTCGAGAGCGGAGTGGACGAGACCCGGGTGCAGATGACCCCCCTGACGGACCATGCCCTGGACTGGTACCTGGGCACCGGGGAACCCCTCGACAAGGCCGGTGCCTACGCCCTGCAGGGGGCCGGTGCGGTATTCGTGGCCAGGGTGTCGGGCAGTGTCAGCAACGTGATCGGGCTTCCGCTCACCCTGCTTGTGGAGCTCGCCCGACGCCTCGACGTCGATCTCGTGGCCTGAACCCGGATTTTGGCGTTAGCACTCGCCCCTGTCGGTTGCTAATCCGGGGGTAATGGCCGTATCTTTGGCACTCACCTAGTCCGAGTGCTAACCGCCCATGGAGGAACTGCACCATGAATCTCAAGCCACTTGACGACCGCATCGTGGTCAAGCCGAACGAGGCCGAGGAGCGCACCGCTTCCGGTCTCGTGATCCCCGACACCGCCAAGGAGAAGCCCCAGCAGGGTGCCGTCTTGGCCGTTGGCGCGGGTCGCCGCGCCGAGGCCACCGGCGAGCTCATCCCCCTCGACGTGAAGGTCGGTGACACCGTCGTGTACTCCAAGTACGGCGGCACCGAGATCACCGTCGGCGGCGAGGATCTCCTGATCCTGTCGAGCCGTGACGTGCTCGCAATCGTCCAGAAGTAAGGGACGGAGCCCACATGGCAAAGCAACTCAAATTTAACGAAGAGGCCCGTCGCGCCCTCGAAACCGGTGTGAACAAGCTCGCTGATGCGGTCAAGGTCACACTCGGGCCGAAGGGTCGCAACGTCGTCCTCGACAAGAAGTGGGGCGCCCCCACAATCACGAACGACGGTGTCTCGATCGCCAAGGAGATCGAGCTCGACGACCCGTTCGAAAACATGGGCGCTCAGCTCGTGAAGGAAGTCGCGTCCAAGACCAACGACGTCGCCGGCGATGGCACCACCACGGCAACCGTGCTCGCCCAGGCGATGGTCCACGAGGGGATGCGGGCCGTTGCGGCCGGCGCCAACCCGATGGGCCTGAAGAAGGGCATTGAGAAGGCAGTCGCCGCTGCGGTGCAGTGCGTGAAGGACCTCTCCAAGGATGTCGATGACAAGACCGACATCGCGAACGTGGCGACCATCTCTGCCGCAGACGCTTCTGTCGGCGCCGTGATCGCCGATGCCATCGACAAGGTGGGCAAGGACGGCGTGGTGACGGTTGAGGAGTCGAACACGTTCGGCACCGAGCTCGAGTTCACCGAGGGCATGATGTTCGACAAGGGCTACCTGTCGCCGTACTTCGTGACCGATGCCGAGCGTCAGGAAGCAGTTCTCGACGAGCCGTACCTCCTGTTCACGGCTCAGAAGATCTCGAGCGTGCAGGTCGTCCTGCCGGTCCTCGAGGCCGTCATGAAGACCGGCAAGTCGCTCGTGATCATCGCCGAGGACATCGAGGGCGAGGCGCTCGCCACGCTCGTCGTCAACAAGATCCGTGGCACCTTCAACTCTGTCGCCGTCAAGGCCCCGGGCTTCGGAGACCGCCGCAAGGCGATGCTCCAGGACATGGCTGTCCTCACCGGTGGCCAGGTCATCGCCGAGGAAGTCGGTCTGAAGCTCGACAACGTCACGCTCGACCTGCTGGGTCGTGCAAAGCGCGTCATCATCACCAAGGACGAGACCACAATCGTCGACGGTGCCGGTGACTCAGCAGACGTTCAGGGCCGTATCAGCCAGATCAAGACCGAGATCGAGAACACGGACTCGGACTGGGACCGCGAGAAGCTGCAGGAGCGTCTGGCCAAGCTGGCCGGCGGTGTTGCAGTCATCAAGGTCGGCGCAGCCACCGAGGTGGAGCTCAAGGAGAAGAAGCACCGCATTGAGGACGCCATCTCGGCAACCCGTGCAGCCATCGAGGAGGGCATTGTGCCCGGCGGTGGCGTGGCTCTTATCCGTGCCCGCAAGGCTGTTGCTGCCGTTCAGGCAACGCTCGTGGGTGACGAGGCCGCTGGCGCCCGCATCGTGTTCGAGTCCCTCACTGCACCGGCCCGCAACATTGCGGCCAACGCCGGTCTTGAGGGTGGCGTGATGGTGCAGAAGATCGAGGATGCCGAGGGCGCCTTCGGTCTGAACGCCGCAACGGGAGAGATGGTCGACCTCGTGAAGGCTGGCATTATCGACCCCGCCAAGGTGACCCGTGCAGCCATCCAGAACGCGGCGTCGATCGCCGCGCTCGTGCTCACCACGGAGTGCCTCGTTGCCGACAAGCCCGTAAAGGGCGGCGGTGCACCCGCCGGTGGCGGCGGCGGTATGGGCGGCATGGGCATGCCCGGCATGATGTGATCAGCGCTCCTCGCGAACGCTGATCAACACAAGAGTCAGGAACGACCCGGGCCCGGTGCCCGGGTCGTTTCGCGTCCGTCCAGCGTTCGCGTCCTGCTGTCGCTACGGTGTCGTGCGTGAAGCGAGGGTTTTGGGCGCACCAGTTTGTCGAGTACCTGCTCGGAGTCGCCGCAATCGCTACGGGGGCGAACTCGCCCAAGCCGGCGCTGCCGTGCATCGCCGGTGCGCTCATGGTGCTGAACGGTGCGTCCACCGAGGGCCCGTTGTCCGCGTTCAAGCTCGTGCCACTCCGCCTGCACCGTTTCGCCGACTTCGGACTCATAGCGCTCATGCTGCTCGGCGCAGCAGCCGGGGGTAGTGCCGTCGATCCACAGGGGCGCGCCGTGCTCCTCGCACTCGCATTCATCCTCGGCTTCGTTACCTGGCGGACGAGCTTCGAGAAGCGGGTGAAGAAGGAGTCCGTACCGATGACGCGTGAGGAGGTCGGCCGCCTTGCTGGGCACGTGTCCGGGAATGCGTTCAAAGCGGTTCGCAAGCAGGGCCGCTCGGTGAGCGGAGTCGTCGGCAAGGCAGCGAGCAGCGCCACTGCCGATGGCGCCAATGCCGCAGGTCGGATGTCCGCGAGTGCGGTCAACGCGCTGCGCAATCGCCATCGCAAGTAGTGCGGGCCCCGCGCGGGTCGCCGAGCGCGGGGCGAACCGCGGCCCTAGCCTGAGTTCATGAGTTTTGATCCCCCCGCACCGGACATCGCGAAGCTGCAGCTCGCCTGGGAGAAGTGGGAGCGTGGCGAGGAGGCTCCGGGTCGTGTGCTTGCGGACCTGAAGATCTCTGGCATGCGGGAACTCTTGGCGACCCTCGCCGAGTCCGGCTGGCAGTCGACGCGCTGAGCGTCGGCCACGGTCATGGAGCGCACGTGGCGTCGCGGCGGTGACCAGATCATTCCGCGGCCGGAGCAATGGCGGCTCGGGGAGCCCCCGCACTGGGAGGGCCGTCACGATGGTCTGAGCCCGGTCGCGCTTCAACCGCTGCTGGACACGGTCCGCACCCGAGGTGGGGGTTCGTTGATCGACCCGGTGCCCACCGATGCGCGGGCCTCTGCGGTACTTGTGGCGCTCTGGGAGGACGACCGCGGCACCGAGGTGCTGCTCACCAAGCGTTCGTGGGAGATGCGAAACCACAAGGGCGAGATCAGCTTTCCCGGCGGTCGCCTCGACCCGGGTGAGACCCCCGTGGAGGCAGCCGTGCGCGAGGCGCACGAGGAGGTTGGTCTCGATCCCTCGCTCGTCGAGGTGATCGGCGAACTGGACCACATCTCCACGGTGGTGTCCAAGAGTTTCATCGTGCCGATCGTTGCCCGGCTGGAGCGCCGACCCGATGTTGCGCCGATGACCGGTGAGGTGCAGCGTGTTCTGCACCTGCCGCTGAGCGAGCTCTACCGGCCCGACACCTACCGGCAGGAGATCTGGTGGCGGCCGCCCGTGGAGTGGCCCATTCACTTCTTCGAGCTCGACGACGAGACCATCTGGGGTGCCACCGGCCGGATGCTGGTGCAGCTGATGTCCCTCGCCGTCGGTGTCGACGCCCGCACCACCGGCTACTGACGCGGGCCGCTCCGGTCGGTACGTTCTCTACATGACCGATCCGCGGGACATCGACCCGAGCCGCTTCGAGACTCACCACGCAACCGTTCGTGGTGTGCGCATTGCCTTTGTCCGGGAGGGAGTCGGCGGCGTGCCGCTGCTCTGCGTGCACGGTTGGCCGGAGACCAAGCGGGTGTTCTGGAAGGTCATCGAACCGCTCGCCGCTGCAGGGTTCGAGGTGATCGTCCCGGACCTTCGCGGGTTCGGTGAGAGCGGGGTGAGCCCCGACGGTCTGCACGACGTGTACGCCCACAGCGCAGACCTCTACGCGCTCGTTCACGATGTACTGGGCCACGACCGTGTGGTGCTCGTTGGTGGTGATCTCGGTGGTCCCGTCGTCCAGGATCTCGCGCTGCGTCACCCGGACTGGGTGGACCGCATGGTGCTGTTCAACTCACCATTGCCGTATCTCAAGGACCGGATGGCGACCCTGCGCAACAGCCGTCCGGCTCGGGAGGCGAGTGACTACTTCATGCGGCAGGGGACCGATCCCGATGGTCTCGCGGCAGATCTCTCCACGCCCGAGCAGCGGCGCAGGTACATCGCCACCTTCTACACCTCCCGGTTCTGGGCACATCCCGGTGCATTTCTCGATCAGTCGCAGCCGCCCGGTCACCTCGGCGGCTCGGCGGAGGTGGACTTTCACACCGAGCCGTTCGCCGATGGGGCGAAGCTGCGCGCCAGTTTCGGCGGCTACGAGTCGAGCTTCCATGCTGCCCGACGCAGTGGGACGTCGATGATTGGCCACAACCCGCACACCCAAACGCTGATCCTCTACGGAAGCAGCGACCACGTGATCTACCCGGACTTCGACCGAATGGCCGCCGCAACCTTCGACAACCACGTCGGTCCGTTCCTGCTACGCGACTGCGGGCATTTTGTGCCCTGGGAGGCCCCCCATGCGCTGGTGTCGGGCACGGGGATGTTCTGCTCGGACCTGCTGGCCCGCTGACGGCTTGACGACGGTCGCTAGTTCCAGTTGCGGTCTGCGGCCTCGGCGGTCTTCTTCCGGTTGGTTCTCGCTGCAGACCTGAACACGACGCTGAAAACCACAATGAGCCCGATGATAAGTACCACCCAGACCGTGTATTGGAGTACCCCTCCCCGGTCCCCGGCCTGCTGCGGCTTGACGCCACAGTTGGGGCGCACCACGCCGGGCTGTGCGCAGGTGAGATCGCCTTCGTCCACAACCGAGTCCGCAGGCGCACCGCCCAGCGCAGGCTGCGAGGTGTCCGTCTGGGCGAACGCCGGGGCCGTGGGTACGGCGACGCAGAGGGTGATCAGGAGCACGAGCAGGGACCGACGCACGTCCTTCATCGTACGGGCAGGACCGGAGCGTGAAGCGCCGGGTAGGGTCGGGATGTGACCGTCCAGCCCGAGATCACTCCGTTCGACACCGTCCTGGTCGTCGACTTCGGTGCGCAGTACGCACAGCTCATCGCACGCCGGGTGCGTGAGGCAAACGTGTACTCCGAGATCGTTCCGTACTCCATTTCTCCGGCAGAACTCAAAGCGCGGAACCCGAAGGGGATCATCTTCTCTGGCGGCCCCAAGAGCGTGCATGTCGAGGGCGCACCGGTGATCGACCCGGGTGTCTACGAACTCGGCATCCCCATCCTCGGCATCTGCTACGGCGCCCAACTCATCGCCCAGCAGCTTGGTGGCGAGGTTGCCCGCACCGGCCGTGGTGAGTACGGCGGCACGGAGCTGACCGTTGCTGACGAGAGCGGCACGCTCGGCGTCCGTAGTCAGCGCGTGTGGATGAGTCACTTCGACTCAATCGTGCAGGCCCCCGACGGCTTCCGCGTGGTTGCCAGCACGCCCGAGGCGAGGGTTGCTGTCCTCGAGAACGACACCCGCAAGGTGTACGGCGTTCAGTACCACCCGGAGGTGGTGCACACCTCGTCGGGGCAGGCGCTCCTCCAGCGGTTCCTCACCGAGGTGTGTGAGTGCCGACAGTCCTGGACGATGTGGTCGATCATCGACACCGAGATCGACAAGGTCCGCAAACAGGTGGGCAATGAGCGGGTCATCTGTGGGCTCTCCGGGGGTGTGGACTCCGCGGTTGCCGCTGCGCTCGTGCACCGTGCCATCGGGAGCCAACTCACGTGTGTCTATGTGGACACGGGGCTCATGCGCAAGAACGAATCCGAGCAAGTGGTCGAGACGTTCAAACGCAACCTCGGCATCGAGCTCATCCATGTGAGCGCGGGCGATCGCTTCTTCGCCGCACTGGCGGGTGTGACGGAGCCCGAGACGAAGCGCAAGATCATCGGCGAGCTGTTCATTCGGATCTTCGAGGACTACACGGGCGGCGTGACCGATGCTGGGTTCCTCGTGCAGGGAACGCTCTATCCCGACATCATCGAGAGCGGTGGAACGGACGGCACGGCCTCGGTGATCAAGAGTCACCACAACGTGGGCGGCCTTCCCGACGACATGACACTCGAACTCGTCGAGCCGCTGCGGGACCTCTTCAAGGACGAGGTTCGTAAGGTTGGTCACGAACTCGGACTGCCCGACGAGATCGTGTGGCGTCAGCCGTTCCCGGGGCCCGGACTCGGTGTGCGCATTATCGGTGAGGTCACGCCCGACAAGGTGGCGATCCTCCAGGAGGCAGACGCGATCGTTCGCGAGGAGATCGCGAACGCCGGTCTGGAGCGCGAGATCTGGCAGGCATTCGCAGTGCTGCCCGATATCCGTTCGGTCGGCGTGATGGGCGACCAGCGCACCTATGCGTACCCGATCATCATCCGGGCGGTGACGAGTGACGACGCGATGACCGCTGACTGGGCTCGGTTGCCCCACGATCTTCTCGATCGGATGTCGAGCAGGATCGTGAACGAGGTGCGCGGCGTGAACCGCGTCGCCTACGACGTCACTTCCAAGCCGCCCGGCACCATTGAGTGGGAGTGACGCTCGCTCGGTGATCCGGGCTGATGCAACCGCCACGGCTCGCCGAGGTTAGGGGAGGGGGCTGAAGCGGCGCAGGCGCAGGCTGTTCGACACCACGAACACACTCGAGCCGGCCATTGCGAACCCGGCAATCACCGGATTCAACAGGCCCGCCGCAGCCAGTGGGAGCGCTGCAACGTTGTAGGCGAATGCCCAGAACAGGTTGCCCTTGATGATGGAGAGCGTTCGTCGGGACAGCCGTACAGCGGTCGAGGCCGCCCGGAGGTCACCGCTGACGAGCGTGAGGTCTGATGCCTCGATCGCAACATCGGTCCCTGTCCCCATCGCGATACCGAGGTCCGCCTGCGCGAGCGCAGCAGCGTCGTTCACGCCGTCACCGATCATCGCCACGACGCGGCCGGCGTCCTGCAGGCGACGGACGACAGCAACCTTCTCGTCCGGCATCACCTGAGCGATCACCTCGTCAATATCTACCTCGGCCGCAACCGTTCGGGCGGTTGCCTCGTTGTCGCCGGTGAGCAGCACGGGGGACAGTCCGAGGGCACGTAGCGAAGCGATCGCTTCCTTGCTCGTCGCTTTGATGGTGTCGCTCACCACGAGCAGGCCCTGAACACGCTGATCCCAACCTGCAGCGACCACAGTGTGGCCAAGTGACTCAGACGACGTTGTCTGCGAACGGGTCGAGTCATCGATGTGCCAGCCGAGTTCATCGAACCAGCGCAGGCGTCCAACAGCGACGGCGGTGCCCTCGATGTCCGCCCGGACTCCGAGACCAGGAACGTTCACGAATGAAGTTGGAGTCGGAATGGCACCGAATCGTTGCCGAGCCGCTTCGCTGATCGCCCGTGCGATCGGGTGTTCCGAGCCCGACTCGGCTGCGCCAGCGCGTCGAAGTGCTTCGTTCTCATCCGCGGCGATCACCGAGCGCAGGCTCATGTGACCGGTGGTCACCGTGCCGGTTTTGTCGAGCACCACGGTGTCGACGGCGCGTGTGCTCTCGAGCACCTGTGGCCCCTTGATGAGGATTCCCAACTGTGCGCCACGGCCGGTGCCGACGAGCAGTGCCGTTGGCGTTGCAAGTCCGAGCGCGCAGGGGCAGGCGATGATGAGTACCGCAACTGCTGCGGTGAACGCATTCGTTGCGCTGCCGTCCTTGATCCACCAGAACGCGAGCGTTGCGAGCGACAGGAGGATCACCACGGGCACGAACACCCCGGCAACCCGATCGGCTAACCGTTGCACCGGTGCCTTGCCGGACTGGGCGGCCTCGACGAGCCGTGCCATCTGGGCAAGCGCGGTGTCGCCGCCCACCCGCGTGGCGCGCACGGTGAGCAGACCACTCGTGTTGACCGTGGCGCCGATGACAGATGACCGGGGCCCGACATCGACCGGCACGCTCTCACCCGTCACGAGCGATTGGTCGACAGCAGAGGTGCCTGATTCGACGATGCCGTCGGTCGCAATCTTCTCGCCCGGTCGCACGACGAACCGCTGGCCGACCACGAGAGCGTCGATCGGTGTCCGCACTTCCTCGCCGTTCGGCCTCAGCAGCGAAACCTCCTTCGCCCCGAGTTCGACGAGCGCGCGGAGCGCAGATCCTGCCCGGGACTTTGCTCGGGCCTCGAGATATCGACCGGCGAGGATGAACACGACGACCGCTGAAGCGACCTCGAGGTAGATGTGATCGGTGCCCGCCGATCGGTCCACCGAGATCGAGAAATCCATCTGCATATTGCTCATGCCTGCATGTCCGAAGAGCATCGCCCAGAGCGACCAGATGAATGCAGCGAGCACCCCGACACTGATGAGCGTGTCCATGGTGGCGGCGCGGTGCCGCAGGTTGGTGAACGCAGCGAGGTGGAACGGCCAGGCCCCCCACGTGGTCACGGGAGTGGCGAGTCCGAGGCAGACCCACTGCCAGTAGGGGAACTGCAACGGGGGCACCATGGAGAGCGCGAGCACCGGCAGGCCCAGAACGGCAGACACCACGAGGCGACGGCGCAGCACAGACGCGCGAGCGAGGGCACCATCGGCCCGGTCCGCGTCCCCGGCGACGGGGGTCGTTGCGGGAAGTGACGCGCCGTAGCCCGTTGCCTCGACTGCGGCGATCAGTTCGTCCGGCCCGACCTGAGTCGGGTCGAAGGTGACGGCGGCTTTCTCCGTCGCGTAGTTGACCGTGGCGGTGACACCCTCGATCTTGTTGAGCCGCTTCTCGATGCGGAGCGCGCACGCCGCACAGGTCATTCCGGTGACGACGAGGCTCACCCGGGCGTCGTGGAGGGGTGAGCCGGCCGGGTCTGCCGGGTTGGCCACGGGTTCGAGCGTGTTAAGAGAGTCCGACGGCTTCATACCCGGCCTCGTCGACTGCGGCAATGAGGTCGTTCGGGTCGATCCGCGCTCCGATTACGACGACCGTCTTCGTCTCGAGGTCCACCTCGACGGTCTCCACGCCGGGAACGCCCGAGAGCTCGGTGCTGACGGCGTTCACGCAGTGGCCGCAGGTCATCCCCGGAACCAGAAATCGGACTTCGCTCATCACTTCACCCTAGGGCGGGAATAGTCCCCGGATAAGGGGCGTTAGACACTGCACCCCCCTGAATCATCCGGTCGGCCCCCAAGTCCCCCCTCTGGCGGGCCGGCCGGAGATCCGGTGCTCCATGGTGTCCGTGGGCTGAGGGCCGGCTCAGTTGCCGTTGGTGGACCAGTGCCATGCCTCACGGTGGGTGACGTCATTGTGGAGCCCTACTCGGGGTGCGTGTTCGACCATCCAGGCGAAGCATGGGTCCGAGTAGCGGCTGATAAGCCGCCCATTGCAGCGGACGTCGATCGCTAGGCCTTTCTCGTGCATTGAGCGACCCGGTCGGGCGGCCGGAGGGCTGCACTCCGACGGTGGGCGTAGCCAGATGTCGTAATCGGTGGGTCCGCAATTCCCGCGCCGGAGGTTGATCTGGGCCTGGGCTGATCGGTAGCCGCCACCGGTGAGGTTGATGCCGTCGGCTGCCGCCAGGGCCACGAGCCGGGCGAAGGCGTCACCGATGCTCCGGTCCATGAGCACACCGTTCACCCGCACCAGCCCGTTCTGTGAGGTGGGAATCACCGGAACCTTGATCTTGCCCTTCTTGTCGACGGTTGCTCCCTTGATGCCCGCCGCACGCGCACGCGCGACGATCGCGCGCTCGCGAGCGGCAACTTGCTTGCTGAGGGTGGCGTCGAGATCGGCGAGGCCCTCGGCCTCGGAGAGTGCCTCGTCGAAGCGATCCTCGATCGACCGACCAAGCTGCTCCTGCTGGGCAAGTGCCGAATCGAGATCGGTAAGTTTCTGCTCAACACCCTCGCGCCGCTTCGTTGCTGCCCGAGCAGCCCGGTCCGCCTTGGCCCTTGCGCGCTGAAGCTGGTTCTGGGCTGCCTCGAGATCGTTGAGGGCGCTCTGGAGGTCACCCACTGCGAGGTTGTAATAGAGATCCTGAGAGGGTGCGTCGGTCGCGCCGCCGCCGAGCAAGCTCGAGAACAGTTCGGACTCGCCGCCCGAGGTGAAGGCCATGATGGCGGCCTTTTTCGCCGCCGCGCTCAGGGTGCTCATGCGCGCCATCACGGCGTCAACTTCTGCCTGGGCATCGGCGACGTTCCGATTGGCCTGCTGCTCGGCTGCCCGCGCGGTCGCGAGCTCGGACTCCCGTGTCCGCGTGTTTGCCCGCAGATCGTCGATTGCCCGGTCGACGTCGTCGGCGTCGGCCCGTAACGCGTCAAGCCTGGCGGCAGCGGCTGCCCGCTCCCGACGAACCTTGTCCCGCTTCGACCGGGGATCCTTGGGATCGGGCCGTGCAGTGACCCCGCGGCCAGCAGCAGACCCCGTACCGGTAGCGGAAGGAACGGCGGTGCCGATGGCCGTCAGCAGTACTGCGGCGAGGAGGAGGGGGAGGGCGCGCTTCATGTCGGAATCGCCGCCCGCGTCCCCCGTATTCTAACCGGACGCCGGGGAGGGCTACGGTTCACCCCGTGGTACTGGGAATCGATGAACCGAAGGTCACTGCCTGGCTCGACCAGCATGTCGAGGGCTTGACCGGTCCGTACACCTTCGAGCTGATTGCGGGTGGGCGCTCGAACGTCACCTACCGGGGCGCGGACTCCGGGGGAACGAAGTTCGTGCTCAGACGCCCGCCGCTCGGCCACGTGCTCGCAACCGCTCACGACATGGCTCGCGAGCATCGTCTCATCACCGCCGTCGGAAAGACGCCGGTGCCGGTTCCGCGGACACTGGGGCTCTGCACCGATGTCGAGGTGAATGGGGCGCCGTTCTACGTGATGTCCTTCGTCGAGGGCACGGTCCTCGACTCCGCAGAGAAGGCCTCGGTGATGACTCTCGAGGCCCGTCGGGCAGCATCGTTCGACCTCATCGATGTGCTCGCTGAGTTGCACGCAGCGGATGTTGACGAGATTGGTCTCGGGGATCTCGCCCGTCGGGACAGCTACATCGAGCGACAGCTGAAGCGCTGGACGACGCAGTGGGCGAACAGCAAGACCCGCGAGATGCCCGAGATGGACGTCCTCGTGAAGAAACTGCAGGACCACATGCCGGTGCAGCAGGGTGCAACCATTGCGCACGGCGACTACCGATTCGGGAACTGTCTCACGGACACGACAGCCGGCAAGATCGTTGGAGTGCTCGACTGGGAACTGTGCACACTCGGCGACCCCCTTGCAGACCTCGGGTACATCGGCATCTACTGGCGTGACCCAGGTGACACGATCGTGGGCGGTAACGACCCGACCGGCATTGAGGGATTCCCGTACTACAGCGAGCTCGTCGAGCGGTATGCGCTCCGGACGGGTCGGGATGTCAGCCAGATCGCCTACTACCGGGCGTTCTCGGCGTATCGACTTGCCGTGATCGGCGAGGGCGTGTACTCCCGTTACCTGAACGGAGCAATGGCAGATGAGCTGCCGGACATGGAGAGCATGAAGAACTCTGTGGACACGCGTGTGATCTGGGCCCTCGAACTGCTGCAGAACCTGAAGTAGCAGCCGTGTCGCCGCTCTCGGAATGGACGCTGGGGTCCTTCACGGGTGGCGGCATCACACGCGAGACGTACGTGCGCGGCAAGGGCCCCGGCGTCGTCATCATTCACGAGATTCCCGGCATCACCCCAAAGGTCATCGAGTTTGCGGATGCCGTTGTTGCCGCCGGATTCACCGTCGTCATGCCTGCTCTGGTGGGCAGGCCCGGCAAGGACATCTCCGGCTGGTACCTGATGCAATCGATGGCTCGGGTCTGTGTGGCGAGGGAGTTCACCACCTGGGCAACCGGTGAGTCATCCGCCGTCTCGCTCTTCCTCCGTGATCTTTCCCGAGACGTCCATGAGCAGTGCGGCGGCCCCGGGGTCGGGGCGATCGGCATGTGTTTCAGCGGTGGTTTCGCACTGGGGATGATGGTCAACGGTCACGTCGTCGCCCCGGTCCTCAGCCAGCCGTCGTTGCCCTTCGCAGTTGGCGCACGCCGATCGGCGGACCTCAACCTGTCCCCGGCGGACCTCGAGGCGGTCAAGCGGCGTGCTGCGGAGGGATGTCAGGTCCTCGGGCTCCGCTTCGACCGGGACAGGCTGGTGGGCACCCGATTCGACTCGCTCCGCCGGGAGCTCGGGGACGCATTCATCGCCGTCGAGTACCCGAGCCGCTCGAAGAAGGACCACAGCGTCCTGACCGAGCACCGCGTCGACGACGGTGTCGAGCGCGTCCTCTCGTTCCTCCGGGACAAGCTGTCCCCTTGACAGCGTCGGCCGGTGACGCCTCCACGCCGAACCGATAGCGTCTCGCTCATGGCACAGGTCCGTGAGAATCTCCCGAGCACACTCGGCGCGTTGCAGGCATCAGGCTGGGAGTCGCTGCCGGTCAAGGAAGAGATCCGCAAGAATGCCGTTGCGAAGATCGCGGCCGGAGAGGCGCTGTTCGACGGTGTGCTCGGCTACGAGAACACCGTGATGCCGCAGCTGGAAAACGCCATCCTCGCCGGGCACGACGTCATCTTCCTCGGCGAGCGCGGTCAGGCCAAGACGCGCATGATCCGCTCCCTCACGGGACTGCTCGACGAGTGGATGCCAATCGTGGCTGGCTCCGAGATCAACGACGACCCGTATCACCCCGTCTCCAAGCACGCCCGCGACCTCGTGGCGTTCGAGGGTGAGGCCACGCCGATCGAGTGGGTGCACCGGGGTGATCGCTTCGGGGAGAAACTGGCAACGCCGGACACCTCCATCGCCGATCTCATCGGTGAGGTGGATCCCATCAAGGTGGCCGAGGGTCGGTATCTGTCCGACGAGTTGACCCTGCACTACGGCCTCGTGCCGCGCACCAACCGGGGCATCTTCGCGATCAATGAGCTGCCCGACCTCTCGGAGCGAATCCAGGTGGGCTTGCTCAACGTGCTCGAGGAGCGCGACATCCAGGTGCGCGGTTACAAGATCCGCCTGCCCCTCGACATCTTGTTGGTCGCATCGGCGAACCCGGACGACTACACCAACAGAGGCCGGATCATCACGCCGCTGAAGGACCGTTTCGGCAGCCAGATCCGCACGCACTACCCGCTCGAAGCGAGTACTGAGGTCTCGATCGTCCGTCAAGAGGCACGTCAGCCGAGCGTCGGGGGCGTGACAGTGCGCGTGCCCGATTACCTCGAGGATGTCATCGCCACGTTCTCCCAACTGGCGAGGACGAGCCCCAACATCAACCAGCGGAGCGGAGTGAGCGTTCGGCTCAGCGTGGCGAACTACGAGGTGCTGTGCGCTAATGCGCTGCGGCGTGCCCTGCACTCCGGCGAGCGCGACGTGGTGCCCCGTATCTGCGACCTTGAGGCGCTGCCGGCGTCAACACTGGGCAAGGTGGAGATCGAAGCGCTCGAGGAAGGCCGCGAAGGGTCGATCGTCGAGAACCTCCTGCGTCAGGCAGTCCTCACCGTGTTCAAGGATCGGCTTCCCTTCGATCAGGTCCGTGACGTCATCGCTGCGTTCGAAGAGGGGGTTGTCGCCCACGTCGGCGAGGACGTCTCATCCGTTGACGAAGCGGGCCTGCTCGAGCAGGTGCCGGCCCTGTTGGCCCCCGTGCGCGTCCTTGCCGGTGCCGACGAATCGGCCGCTGGTCTGGCGAGCGCTGTGGAGTTCGTGCTCGAGGGTCTGCACCTCTCGAAACGCCTGAACAAAGATGCGTCCGGAGCCAGGGCTACCTACCGCAGCCGGGGCTGAATCCGCCCCTCCTTGGCCCGTCCAGGGGCCAGAATCCGCGAAAGCAACACCCGGAAAGTGTGACTAATATCTCCCCAACCTCCCACGGGGGTGTGGGGGAAGTAGGAGTAGACATGGCTACGGGTACTGTCAAATTCTTCAATGACCAGAAGGGTTATGGCTTCATCAGTCGGGACGATGGCGAGGATCTCTTCGTTCACTTCTCGAACATCATTGGTTCCGGTCGGCGCACGCTCGTGCAGGACCAGAAGGTGAACTTCGAGATCGGGGAGGGCCGTAGGGGCCCCGAGGCCCGCAACGTCGAAGGACTCTGACGAGACGACGGGCCAACTGTCCGTCAGCACGCAGTCCGGGCTCAGCCGGTTCCTCGCGCTGGGGGCGTGAGGACCAACCAGGCGGCGGTCTCACCGGTCGGGTTCCGGTCACGGTCCACGAGTGACGCAACGTGGGCGTCACGCGGGCTGATGGCAGGATCGACGAAAACCGCGTCCAGCGGTATGCCGTCGGAGGTCGCGCCGCGGATTGCGTGCACCGTCGACTCCACGAACAGCCGGCGTTCCTCATTGTTGGCCCACCGCACGTCGATCCCGGCGAGCATCACGGGCCGATCCGGCCCCTCCTCGGCAGCACGCCGCAGCAGCGAGCCAAGGCGTTCCTCCCAGCGTCGTCGGGTGTCGTCGGTGATCGTCCCCTCGGGGACATCGAGCGACGTCACGATGCCGAGACGGTCGAGCGATCCGCCGAGGTCGGCCACCTCCCGCTCGGTGCCGTTGGGCAGGTAGATCGTCCCGTCACGCAGGCCGCGCAACCACATTGTCCAGCGCACGTGATCCTCGAAGCGCGCTGCGTTCTGCGCCGGAACGGTCCCGTCGGTCGGGCGCACCATGCGCACACTGAGGGCTGTCGATACCGGTGGCCCGCCCTGCAGGATCCTCCAGGCGTCCCGCCACGCAACGGCCATGTTGATCAGTGCTACTTCGTGCTTGCGCGTATCCGCCGTCCAGCGGGCGGCGGCACTGACCGGGTCGATGATCGGAAACCACCCTGCAACGTCGTCGCCGAAGAGTTCTGCGGCAGTCTCCACCCAACGCGGCCAGGCAAGACCCGCAGTGCGACTGTCGGAGAATGAGCCCTCGTCGTCGAACCATGCCGGAACGGACCGTTCGTGCAGCGCTGCCCACACAGCGATGTCATTGTGCGCTGCTGCGACAAACACCGACTGGTACCACTCCCGCCAGTCGTCGTCGACCTTTCCCGGCACCGGCTGGAGCCGGGACCAGTCGAGGCCGAGGCGGATCGAGCGGACGCCGGTACCAGCGAGCAGTTCGAGGTCCTCCTCGTACCGGGTGAAGAAATCGTTCCCGGGAGAGGGGGGCCCGGCCCAATCCGAGTTCGGCGAGGTGCCGAGTATGCCGAGGGCCGAGAGGGCACCTCCGAGCTGCAGGGTGGGGACGGGCCGGGTCACATGAAGCGCGGACGCGTCCACAGTTCGCCTGTGTCCACGCCGTCGGTCTCCAGCTTGCCCGCGAGCTGCATCACGTCGACCTCACCAGGGAAGCCCCGGAGTTCGAGCGGTTCGTGGGGGCGGGCGGAGACGCCCTGCGGCAGGCGCTCGATCTGCATCGTGGGGATGAGGATCTCGAAGGGTCCTGCCGCGTCGCACAGCCTGGCCGCCATGTTGACCTCCGAGCCGATGTAGTCGTCGCCCTCGAACAGCAACGCATAGCCGGTGGCCATGCCGATACGGGCGGTGAGCGGGGCGCAGGTCTCCCCTGCCCGGTCGGCGAGCTCGATCGCGAACTTGACGGCGGCCTCTTGGTCGACCGAGACGACCATGCAGCCGTCACCCAGCCACTTGGCCACCCGGACACCGCTCTCGGAGGCAACCTCACGGGTGATCGAGCGGAACGCGCCGAGAATCCGTCCGGCCGCGTCGTCGCCATAGGCTGCGGTGTAGTTCGTGAACCCGGAGAGGTCCACGAACACGAACGTTCTCGGTACTCGCATCTCGGGCCTGAGGCTACCGGGGATGTGTTGTCGGGGCGGCTAAATATCGTCTGCACGCTCGGTAAACGCGCGCCGAACAGAACGTGGTAGCGGCCGTGTACCCTCCGCTCATGGCGGTTCGCTTCACGTACAGCAGGTGGGACGGGACTCAGAAGGGGTTCGATCTGGATGCCGACCAGATCATGGACGAGATCACCGACGATCTCCTCTACCACGGCGACGTGAATGCGGCGCTTCGACGCATGCTGCAAAACGGCTTCCGCGATGCCGACGGTAACCGCATGCAAGGTCTTCGCGAGATGCTCCAGCAGCTTCGTGACCGCCGGCAGGAACTGAAGGACAGCGGCAATCTCGGCGGTGTCTACGACGAGATCGCCCAGGAACTGACGGACATCCTCGACGAGGAGCGGCACGGCATCGACCGCCAGCAGGCGCAGGCAGACAGTGCTAGTGACGAACGCCGTCAGGACCTCGCCCGGCAGGCCGCATCCGAGCGCCACCTGCAGCTGGACATGCTTCCCGAGGACCTCGCCGGTCGGGTACGAGAGCTTCAGAACTACGACTTCACGTCCGCTGAGGCACAGCAGCGCTTCGAGCAGCTGATGGACAAGTTGCGCGAGCAGCTGATGCAGCAGTACGTGGACCAGATGACCGACGGCGTGCAGAACGCGTCCCCCGAGCAGATGCAGCGCATGAAGGACATGATGTCCGAGCTGAACAACATGTTGGAGCGTCACCAGAGCGGCGAGAATGCCCGCTTCGAGGAGTTCATGCAGGAGTTCGGCGACTTCTTCCCCGAGAACCCTCAGAGCGTGGAGGAACTGCTCGAGAGCATCGCGAAGCGCATGGCCGCCGCTCAGGCGATGCTCAACTCGATGACGCCCGAGCAACGGGCTCAGTTGCAGCAACTGTCCGATCAGCTCATGCAGGACATGGACCTGCAGTGGCAGGCCGAGCAATTGTCACAGAACCTCCAGCAGATGTTCCCGAGCCTTCCCTGGGAGCGCGGCTACGACATGCAGGGTCAGGACCCGATGGGTTTCCAGCAGGGCATGCAGACGATGCAGGACCTCGGTGACCTCGACCAGATCGAGCAGATGCTCCGTGGTGCAACGTCGCCAGGGCAACTGGCAGAGGTGGACCTCGACCGCGTCAAGGACCTCATGGGCGATGACGCGGCGAAGTCGTTGGACCAGTTGTCGCAACTCGCCAAGATGCTCGAGGACGCAGGGCTGATCAACAACAAGGAGGGGCGGCTGGAACTCACGCCCAAGGGACTGCGTGCCATCGGCTCCAACTCGCTGCGCGACCTGTTCTCGAAACTGGCCAAAGACAAGATGGGCACGCACCAGATCGATCGCCAGGGCATCGGTCACGAGCGCACCTACGAGTCCAAGCAGTACGAGTACGGCGACCCGTTCAACCTGGATCTACACCGCACGATCCGCAACGCAATCCGCCGGGGCGGTCAGGGAACGCCGGTATCGCTGCAGCCCGACGACTTCGAGATTGAGCGAACCGAAACCCTCACCAAGTCGTCCACGGTGCTCATGCTCGACCTCTCGATGTCCATGCCGATGAAGGGCAATTTCCTTCCTGCCAAGAAGGTCACGATGGCGCTGCACTCGCTCATCACCTCGCAGTTCCCGCGGGACTACATCGGCATCGTCGGCTTCAGCAAGGTTGCGCACGTCATCCGCCCCGAGGACCTTCCCGAGGTCAGCTGGGACTTCGACTACGGCACGAACATGCAGCACGGCTTCCTGCTGTCTCGTCAGATGCTCGCCCGCCAGACGGGTACCAAGCAGATCATCATGATCACCGACGGGGAGCCGACGGCCCATATCGAGGCCGATGGCGGTGTGTTCTTCAACTATCCGCCGGTTGCCGAGACCATCGAGGCGACGATGCGCGAGGTCATGCGCTGCACGCGAGACAACATCCGGATCAACACGTTCATGCTCGACCCCAACGCGTACCTCAAGCAGTTCATCGAGACGTTGAGCAGCATGAATGGCGGCCGGGCGTTCTTCACGAACCCCGAGACGCTGGGTGACTACGTACTGGTCGACTTCGTGGAGCACAAGCGGCAGATGTCACGCGGCGGCAACGGTGGCCGGGCGGCACGCATGGGCCGCGGCGACCGCCAGGCCGGCTAGCAGCGGATCGGGGAGCGAGCAGAGCGCTGCAACGGTTGAGGTCCTCGTTACTGAAGGCCGTGGGACGCACCATGAGTCCCACCGTCACCACGGGGCTGCACCGGTAGCAGCGTCGTGATGTCGCCCTTCCCGACGCGGATTCGGGGCCTGTTTGCCTCGGTTGCGGTAATCGTGTCAGGAAATCCTTCAAAAAACGGCATCCGCACTTGCCAAAGGCACATGTGATAGTGGACAATTGCACGGTTGTAATTACAGGCGTGGGTGTTGCACACGAGATTCGCATGCATCGGCATGCGAGCAGACCCAGTGACGGGAGGGCAACAGATGTACGACGACCGTAGACATGAGAGCGAACAAGATTGGCAGGATCAGGCGAACTGCCTGGGAGTGGACCCCGATCTCTTCTTTCCGGAGCGTGGAGCCTCCACTCGTGAGGCCAAGGAAGTGTGCCGTGGCTGTGTGGTGAGGCTTGATTGCCTTGAGTACGCGCTGGCCAACGGCGAGAAGTTCGGGATCTGGGGCGGACTGTCGGAGCGTGAGCGCCGGCGTCTGCGTCGTCAGCGTGCACTTTCCGTGCGTCAGACGGCGTCAGCCTGATCCACCGATTCCGGGGCGTTATCGCGCCTCACCGTTCAATCAGTTCGTAGGGCCCTCGCTGAGCGAGGGCCCTACGCATTCTGGACTCGATCGTTCGGTCCGGTGAGAGATCGAGTTCCTGCCAGCGCCAGCGCGGGACCATGGCCAGAACCGATTCGGTGACCAGACCGACCAGTTCGGTTCCGGCGATCGCTGCATGGAGGGCCACGGCGTCGTATGCCTGAGCGGGTCCGGTCACTGCGGGTTCGATGAGGTTCATACTCACCTGAACGCGGTTACCCACCTGCAGGCCGAGGGCCCGTAGATGAGGGCCCCGTATAAGCGAAGCGACCTGCTTGGCCCGTTTAAGGTCGCTGTCGCGGAGGTATACGTTGTAGGCCACAAGAACCGGCCGAGCGCCGACGCAGATCGCCCCGGCGGTGCGGTGCGGAGTCGGTGGCCCGAAGTCGGGCGAGAGGTCCGACCACGCGTGCCGGCGAACCTCGGGCAGGGTTCGCTCCGGGCCGTAGAGGAAGCACGGCACGCCGAGAGCCGACGACGCCCACCGTGCAAAGGAGTCCCGTGCGGCGATCGCATCGGCAAGCGTGGAGCCCGGGAGGGCGACGAAGGGGACCACGTCGACCACCCCGAGGCGCGGGTGAACGCCTGTGTGATTCGCAAGGTCAAGTTCGGTTACCGCTGCGACGGTGAGGCGGCGAACAGCGTCAGTGCCGGCGAGGGTGAACACGCTGCGGTGGTGAAAAGAGTCGGAATGGACATCGAGTAGGTCGGATCCACAGTGCGAGCCCAGACGTGTCAGAACCGCGGGTCTGCGCCCTTCGCTCACATTGACCACGCACTCGAGCACTTTTCGCCTCGGCGATCTGTCCGAAGAATTGTCGACCCGGACTACCCGGCGGGCCATATTCATGGCAGACTACGGGAATGCTAGGCATTTTAGAGTCGCCCTCCGACTGGGCAATCATCGTCATCGTGGTCGTTGTGCTGTTCGGCGGCGCTCAGCTTCCCAAACTGGCTCGGAACCTGGGGCAAGCCCAGAAAGAGTTCAAGAAGGGGCTGGCTGAGGGCCAAAAAAGCAAGGAAAAGGACAAGGCGGAGGCCGCCAAGGCTGAGTCCGCCGAGAGCGCCGAGAGCGCATCAACCTCCGACGACAAGTGATCGTTGCGCTGCGGCGCCTCGAACCATCTGAATCTTTGGGTCTGACCGAGGTGGCCAGACCCTGAACGTGAAACGAGCGCCCGTCCGGGCGCTCGTTTCGTAGTTTGCTATTACGTACAGCGGCGCCGGCTCGGGCCGCGCACGCGTGGATTGTTCAGATGCTGACGCCGAGTTCGACCCGGCGCCGCTTGAGGATGCGGCGACGCTCCCGCTCGGAAGCCCCACCCCAAACCCCGTGGTCAATGCGGTTTTCGAGGGCGTACTCCAAGCACGTGTCTGCCACGGTGCAGGTTTTGCAGATCTTGCGGGCGCGGTCCACGCCGACGCCATCACTCGGGAAAAACACTGTTGGCGCGTAGGCACGGCAGTTGCCGAACGCCATCCAAGAGGTGATCTCACTGGCCGGGGGGGTGTCGGTCAAGTCCATCGGGGGTTGTACTCCTTGCTCTGCGGCTCCGCCCAGAGCCTTGTGGGCACCGTCTCCGTGCCGGGTTACTCATTCAGACGTCTGAGCACCCCGATCGGTTCCGGCTCCCTTAGTCAAGCACCTGTCAAATTACATTGCAATGATTCCGTAATAATTGTGACGACCGTCTCGCGGGAGAGCCCAAGCCGTAGAATTCTTACGTTCCGCTGTTCGGGAATCCTCCGACCAGCACCGTTCTTCCCAGGAGCCCTCATGAGCGACGTCGCTGCCGAAGCCCCCCGAGCCCACGTGCGCATCGTGTATCTCGGTCCGGTGTCGCCGCACTGGGAGGTTTACGGCGACTACGGCGATCGTCAGGTCGTCGACGAGTTCCGCACCCGGATCCTCGCCCGACTGGTTCTGCTGCCCCGGGACGACCCGCAGTTCCGGCGCAACCGCGAGCGCATTGCGCGCGATGCCGAGCGAGAGAACGTGACGGTGGAGTGGGATCTGGGCCTGGTGGAGGCCGAGGGCTGAGTATCCGGCCGGGAACGAGGGGCTGAACGCTTCTGCTCCGGTCGCATCAGCGATCCGAACATCGGTACTCTCGTCCAGATGGGGGATGTAGACGTTGACGCCCTGTTGAACAGGGAACTGTCCTGGCTGGATTTCAATTCGCGTGTTCTGGCCCAGGCACGCGAGCAGCAGGTTCCCCTGCTGGAACGCGTGAAATTCGTCGCTATCTGCTCGGCCAATCTCGACGAGTTTTTCCAGGTCCGGGTGTCCGCCCTCAAGAACCAAGTCGATGCGGGCATCACAGCGCCCGGTCCCGACGGACGGTCGCCCGCTCGGGTACTGCTCGAGGTGGGGGATCTTGTTGCAGATCTTGTTGCCGAACAGGAGCGGATCGTTATTGGGGACCTGCTCCCTGCGATGAGGGCTGAGGGGATCGAACTCGTCTCGCCAGCGTCGCTCGACGATCGGGGTAGGGAAGAGATCGCTGCGCTGTTCCGTGACCGGCTTTTCCCGGTGCTGACCCCGCTCGCGGTCGACCCTGCACACCCGTTCCCCTACATCTCCAACCTGTCGCTGAACCTCGCCGTGATGGTGAGTGACCCGGAGGACGGAGAGCGCCGCTTCGCCCGCGTCAAGGTGCCATCGTTGCTTCCGCGGCTCATTGCGCTGTCGGACGGTGTTCGGTTTGTGCCACTCGAAGAGGTGATCGCAGCTCAGCTCGGGGACTTGTTCCCCGGGATGCGGATCGAGGAGCACTGGTTCTTCCGGGTGACTCGCAATACCGATTTCACTGTGGCTGAGGACGAAGCCGAGGACCTCCTCGAGGCGCTGGAGATCGAGTTGCGCCGTCGCAGGTTCGGCAGGGCTGTGAGGCTGGAGGCACAGGCCGGCATGCCCTCAGAGATGCTCAGTATGCTGCTCGACGAACTGGATCTCGACCAGGACGACGTCACACTGCACCGGACGCTCATCGATCTCACAGCGCTCTTCCAACTCGCGGCGCTCGAACGCCCGGCATTGCGTGACGAACCGTGGAGGGGGACTACCCCGTCCAGAGCGCAGGCGATCGCCCGGGGCGAGAAGACCTGGTTCGAGGCGTTGCGCGAGCGCGATCTCTTTGTGCACCACCCGTACGAATCGTTCGGCAAGACCGTCGAGTCCTTCGTTGCTGCAGCGGCCGATGATCCCAAGGTGCAGTCGATCAAGATGACGCTGTACCGCATGTCCGACGACAGCGATATCGCTGACAGCCTTGCCCGCGCTGCCGAGCGCGGCGTGCAGGTAGCCGTTCTGGTGGAGCTCAAGGCGCGCTTCGACGAGCAGTCCAACATCACCTGGGCGCGCAAGCTTGAGCGCAGCGGTGTGCACGTGATGTTCGGCCTCGTGGGCCTCAAGACGCACTCGAAATGTGCGCTGGTCGTAAGGGACGACGAAGACGGTCTGCACCGGTACGCGCACATCGGCACCGGCAACTACAACTCTCGGACCGCGCGGGTCTACGAGGACATTGGCCTCTTCACGGCGGATCCAGAGATCGGGGCGGACCTTGGTGAGCTGTTCAACCACCTCACCGGGTACTCGAAGGAGGAGAAGTACCGCAAGATCGTCGTTGCCCCGACACAACTGCGCCCGCGTCTCCACGAACTGATCGACAACGAGATCGCGTGCGGGACGGCTGGGGAGATCACGGCCAAGGCCAACTCAATCGTGGACCCGGACCTCATTCGGGCTCTGTACCGCGCCAGCGCGGTGGGTGTCCGGATCAATCTGGTAGTGCGCGGGATCTGCTGCCTCCGACCCGGGGTTCCCGGGCTCTCGGAGAACATCCGTGTGCGGTCGGTGGTAGGTCGGTACCTCGAGCATTCCCGGATCCTTCGGTTCGCGAACGGATCCGGCAGGGGCAAGCCGCTGTACCTCATTGGCTCTGCAGACCTGATGGAGCGGAACCTCGATCGCCGGGTCGAGGTGCTCGTCCCGGTGCGCGACCGAGGGCACCGTACAAGGCTGGACAATGTGCTCGAGGAACTGCAGGCCGATGACGCGGCAGCATGGGAACTGGGCTCCGACGGGCAGTGGGTGCGCCGCGGTGATCCGTCGGCGGTACATCCGCAGACCCGGATTCACCGGCTCAACCAGCGCCGCTGAGGCCCTATAACCGACACACCGGATGGTCGGCAACGAGTTGACGCCCAGCGTTCAGGTTCTGCACACCTTCCGGTCAGGCCGTCGTTACATCTGTTCGACACGCTGACGTTGTTCTCGACCCCGTTCCGGAAGGTGCGTCAGCGTGCTTATCAAGCCGAAGTGTTTCGGATTGTCGATCTTGGCGGCTCTTGGTCTAGCCGTAGGTGCCGTGGGCCTCCACGGCGGGAGTGCAGCGCTAGCACTCGCGAGCGGCGTGGCTGCCGAGGGCACGGTGACGGTCGGTCCCGCCTCGGGCAACAGCGATACGACGATCGCACTCTCGTTCCCGACCTCCCAGAGCTGTCCGGGTGACTTCAACACCGGGTATCTCTGGCAGACGTTCATCGCCCCGCGTTCGTTGGACCCCGCAACATTCACGTACTACACCGGTCTTCCCCGTTCGAGCGACG
>CAFBQP010000029.1_pt1 | contig 26498 bp, 15 predicted proteins | sample 7270011 | NCBI WGS metagenome assembly CAFBQP01 (sample SAMEA6814178, study PRJEB35770) | uncultured Acidimicrobiales bacterium | biome: Freshwater; feature: Freshwater reservoir; material: water | place: Czech Republic | collected 2016-11-09 | depth 30m m | reverse complement strand
CGCTCGCCCAGCTCGCGTTCGGCAACACCGTTCACCTCGTCGATCCCTCAAGCATGCCGACGGAGTCCCTTCTCGAGTGGTTCGGCGACCGCGGGATCCAGGATGTCGGTCTCTCCGACACGCTCGCCCAATCCCTCGCCCGCAATGTGTCGGAGCCGCACCGTCTCGGTTCGCTCGTGACGATCCGGATGGGGAGCGAGGCAACGAACTGGGAGACCGTCGTGCTGCTCCGCCACCTTGCCTCACCGTCGGTCACGGTGCGCGTCGGCTACGCGGCCTCCGAGGTGAGCCGCACGTTCGAGTACGTCGTCGGCCCCGACGAGCCGCTCGGCACCGGCAGGGTTCCGCTCGGACGGCCGACCGACGCCGACTCCGTCCGCCTCGAGCCCATCGACAGCGACAGCCCCCTCCGCCAGATCGTTGCAACCGATGCGAGTGCATACGGCTATCTCGACGACCCGGAGCTGAACGCCGCGCGCTTCTCTCGCGACGGGCTGGGCAGATCGTGGTGGCGCAGCGGTGACCTTGCCGAGATCGACGCGAGCGGCACGTGGCACCATCGGGGCCGCGTCGACGACCTGCTGAAGATCAATGGCCTCCTCGTCGCCCCGCAGGAGGCCGAGCACAGCCTGCGGGCCATTCCCGGAATCCGTGGGGCTGCCGTGCTCCCAGAGCAGCGCAGTAGCGGCAAGTGGCGGCTCGTTGCGCACGTGTGTGTGGACGACCCGCTGCTCACCCCCGAGGCCGTCCGCGCGCACCTGGTCGACACGCTCCCGGCTCACCTCGTGCCGTCATTCCTGGTGCGCCACGACAACCTGCCCTTCAACAGCCGCAACAAACTCGACCGTGAGGCGCTCCGATCTCGTCACCGGGAGCGATGGCGCTCGACCGCCCCGCGGCCGATCTGGGACGAACGGGCGCTGTGGCTGCTCGGTCAGCTCACCGAGATCCTCGATGTTGAGGACCTCTCGGTCGACGATGACATCTGGAGCCTCGGCCTCGACTCCCTGGACGCCGTGGAGTTCTGCGCGCGGATCGCGGATGCCGGGTTCGGCGAGATCGAGCCACCCGAACTGCTCACCCACCGCACGGCCTCCGCAATCGCTGCGCGCATGAACCGTGACGGGACCCAGGAGCATTCACCCGTGGTCGCCTTCAACCCCGATGGTGCGCTGCCCCCGATCTTTGCGATCCCCGGAGGGGGTGGGACGGCCCTCGCCTTCCGCTCGCTGGCTGGCGCGCTCGGGACGGATCAACCCTTCTACGTCATCGAGCCCCTCGGTCTGCACCAGCCCCACCGGCCGGACCTCACCGTCCCCGCACTCGCGCGCTCGGCCAGGATCGAGATCGACCGACGATACGATCACGACACGCCCGTCGTGGTAATCGGCTACTCCGCCGGCGCGTCAGCCGCCTACGAGATCGTGCGTCAACTGGAGCACGAGGGGCGATCGACGCGGCTCGTCCTCCTCGATGCTGCTCCCGGGCGAGCGGGTCGCCCCGGCTTGGGGGGACCACCTGCCTCTCCACGCCCGGGGCACGGATCGATACCGAGCCCGCTCGCCCGGCTCCGGCGGCGCACACGCACACGCCTCGTGCTCGAGACGCCCGCCATGGCAGTGCGCTGGGCCGGGCGAGCACTGACACCGAGGCTCCGCGTCCTCCGGCTCGCTACCACGGGCAGTACCTCGGCCGCCAAGCGCTACCACCAGGACCACTACGACGCATTCCGCCGGATCACGCGCCGGGCAGTGAACCGATACCGGGTCGAGCCGATCGGGGCACCCGTGGACCTGTTCGCCGCGGAGGTTGGCGATTCCGCTGCGCGCTGTCGCGCCGTTGTCGGCGGCGTCACCGTTCACCAGGTGGCCGGCGACCACTTCACGATGCTGCAACCCCCACATGTCAGCGGGCTCGCCACCGCCCTGCGCGCGCTCCTCAGCGCTGGCTGACGAGCAACCGCTGTACGTCTGCCTCGCTGAGGAATTGCATCACACCGTCGGTGACCGGTCCCCTGCCGATCTGCTTGCGCTCGCGGGCGAAGTCCTGGCTGTTGATCCACGGCTCGCGGTCGCCCTGCATCGGCATGAGGTGCATCACGCGTTGCATGTAGCCCGGCGAGAAGTCCTCGATGAACGGCCGTTGCCGCATGCCGCGGTCCGCTGCCCGGAGCCTCGGTGTTGCCTGCACGGCGTCGGCTGCGCGCATGTGGTTGAGGAGGCGACAGACATACGAGCTGATGAGGTCCGCCCGCAGGGTCCACGAGGCATTGACGTACCCGAACGTCGTGATGAGGTTCGGGACGTCGGAGTAGCCCATGCCGCGGTACGTCCATCGCTTCGAGAAGTCCACGGCCTCGCCATCCACGGTGAACTCCATCTCCCCCACCGTCACGAGGTTGAGGCCCGTTGCCGAGACGATCACGTCGGCATCGACGTGCCCACCGGACGTGAGCCGGATGCCGGTCTCGTCGAACGAGTCGATGGTGTCGGTGACCACCGACGACCTGCCGGACTTGATGCTGCGGAACAGATCACCGTTGGGGAGCAGGCACATGCGCTGGTCCCAAGGGTTGTATTCGGGCGTGAAGTGGGTCTTCACGTCGAAGTCCTCCCCGAGCGCCTTGCGAACCCCGCCGAGGAGGAGTTTCTTCACCTTCTCCGGCTGGGTGCGCGTGCGCTTGTAGAAGTACCCGCCGAGGATGACGTTCTTGCGCCTCGTGATCGCGTACGCCGCCCGTTCGGGGAGCACCTTGCGGAGCTTGTCGTTGATGATGTCGTGATCGGGGCGCGCCACGACGTACGTGGGCGTGCGCTGGAGCATCGTGACGTGTGCAGCCTTGCTCGCCATTGCCGGGACGATTGTCATCGCCGTGGCGCCAGACCCGATGACGACGACGTTCTTGCCGGCGTAGTCGAGGTCCTCGGGCCACGCCTGCGGGTGGACGATCCTTCCCGCGAAGCGATCGGCGCCCGGGAAGGCCGGCTCGTAGCCGCCCTTGTACGAGTAGTACCCCGAGCACATCGCGAGGAAGTTGGCCGTGTACTGCACGCTCTCGCCGGTGTCCGCGAGCCGTGCCGTGAGGGTCCAGCGCGAGGTGGTGCTGTCCCACTCGGCGCGCTCAACTCGGTGCCCGAACCGGATCTTGTCCTCCACGTGGTGCTCCGTCACCGTCTCGCGCAGGTAGTCCATGATCGACGGACCGTCCGCTATGGACTTCTCGTGCTTCCACGGCTTGAACCGGAAGCCAAGCGTGTGCATGTCGCTATCCGAACGGACCCCCGGATACCGGAAGAGATCCCACGTGCCGCCGATGTCGGACCGGCCTTCCAGAACCGTGTAGGTGCGATCCGGGCACTCCTTCTGGAGGTGACAGGCCAGGGAGATCCCCGAGATCCCTGCACCCACGATCAACACGTCGGTATGCGTCATGGCCGCATCGTAAGGCTCATCGGGCGAGAGATGCTGCGAGACCGGTCATTCGCCGAGCCGGCGTGTTGATGCAGCCGCGCATCGCCGCCTCGGAGCCGACCACCGCGAGATGCCGCTTGGCGCGGGTGATAGCGGTGTAGACGAGTTCCCGACCGATCAGGGGCGAGGACGCTGGCGGTAGGACGAGCACAACACTGTCGTACTCGGAGCCCTGACTCTTGTGAATCGTCATTGCGTACGCGGTGTCCACGTCCTCGAGTTCCACCGGATCCACGAGGCGGACACCCGACGGGGCGGTTGCATCGGCGAAAGCGGCCTGGGGGCGACCGTCCACGAGCACCACGACCCCGGTGTCACCGTTGGCGAGGCCGAGGCGGAAGTCGTTGCGGGTAACGAGCAATGGCCGACCCGGGTACCACACCGTGGGCGCACCTTTGGCACCGTACGTCCACCGCTCGCCCCACTCGTTCCAGTGGGCCACACCGAACTCGCCGAGGCGGTGCGCGCAGAGCACGCGCACACCGGCGAGGGCTTCGAGGGCAAGGCGGGCGTTACCGGCGACTGCGGCATCCCGCGCGGCCTCGAGCACCGGTGCCACGACCGACTCGATGACGGCGAGCGAGCCCTCCGAGGACGGGTGCTCTGTGGGCGAGAACGTCAGCCCCTCCGTAGTGGAGCTACGGAGCAGGGCAAGGGCATCGTCGACCCGTTGCTCCCGCACGCTGTCGGCCAACAGCGCAATCGGCGAGTCGTGCTCGAAACGGTGACCCCGCTGCAGCCGCACTGCGTGGCCGGCGAGCGGCGACAGCGGGTCCGCGGCAGCGACCACAATGTCGCCGAGCGCAGCGCCGAGCTCCACACTCTCGAGCTGATCGGGATCCCCGATGAGCACCAGACGGGCAGTCGGCGGGACGGCCTCCACGAGGCGCGCTACGAGCGGGGTGGACACCATGGACGTTTCGTCGATGAGCACGATGTCGAACGGGATCGGGTTGGTCGCATCGTGTGCGAACCGCTGTCGGCGGGCCGGGAGCGGGCCGAGCAGGCGATGGATTGTGGAGGGCTCGAGCGCGATCAGGGCTTTCTTCACCGAGTCCGTCAGACGATCCGAAACAAGTACGGCGAGGTGCTCCTCCTCGCTCTCCACCCGGGCGACGGCCGCACGAATGGTTTCGGTGAGGCGAGCGGCCGCTTTTCCGGTTGGTGCAGCGAGCGCAATCCGCAACTGCTCACCACGGTCCTCGGCATCGGACATCATCGCCATGAGCAGACGGGCGACGGAGTACGTCTTACCGGTGCCCGGGCCGCCCACGACCAGCGCAAGGTTCCGGCGGAACACGAGATCAGCCGCCAGGCGCTGCTGATTGACCGACCCATCGGGCTCGCACGCGGGGAGCAACCGCTCCAGCAGGCGCGCCGCGCGATCGCCCAGCGTGGCGGGAACCGACAGGACGTCGGTGCCGGCGCGAGCACGCAGTGAGGCCGCAACTGTGCACTCGTCCACCCAGTGCCGCTGCAGGTACAGGCGGCGGCCGCAGAGCACGAGCGGGGCGCTGTCGAGCACCGGTTCGGTGTCTGCGTTCCCCACCACACGGACGAGACCCCGCTCCGCGGCTGCCCGCAGGGACGCGAGCCAGCCTTCGGTGTTCGGCCACACGAGCGCGGGCTCACCGTCGAGATACTGGCGGGCGGGTCGTTCACGCTCCACGGCAAGCGCGAGGTGATCGAGGTCCGCGCAGGCGTGACCGTGCAGTGCGGCCCAACACGCCATAGCCACACCGACGATGACGGGTTCGTCGTTGGTGGCGTGCAGCAATCCGCACCGGGCCACCCATGCGGCTAGGTGCACCTCGGCTGCGCCGAGCACCCCGGCGTCCACGAGAGGGGCAAGGCACGCAACCTCGTCGGGGACAAGCACGCTGACGAGGCCGCTGTCGTTGCGGGCCGGTGCGATGGTGGTGCCCTCGTTCATGCGGCCCTCCCGGTGGCGAACAGTTCCTCAAGCGCAAGCACCGCGGCCGCTGGCGGCTGCCACGAGAACACGCCGTACGGCACACCGTCGTGCGTGGGGGTTGCTGCACCCACCATGCCGCGCACGAACAGGTACGCGATGCCGCCGAGGTGTTTGCTGGGCTCGTAGCCAGGCAGCCGCCAGCGGAGGTACCGGTGCAGCGCGACGCTATACAGCAGTGCCTGCAGCGGGTAGTCGCTGTGCTCCATGGCGGGCACCAACAGGTCCGGGTGGTACGACGCAAGTGGGTCCGCTGCACCGCGGGCGTGCAGACGGTTGGTCTTGTAGTCCACAACGAGATAGCGATGGCCGCCCCCCGCAGCAGGAATGCGCAGTACGGCGTCGATGGATCCCTGTAGGAATCCCGCAAGGTCCACCGCGAAGCGCCCGGCGGCAAGCTCGACCGCATAGGGCCGCATCGCATCGGCACCGTCCAGTGTGGCGAGGAGCACCCGCCCGATGTCCGCAGACGCGATCTGCCCGGAGCCCGAAGCGAGTGGGAGGTCGAACTCGAGCTCGGCGAGCCGGTCCGCTCTGTCGATGTCGGCGAGCCGCAGCCCGCCGGCAAGCGGCCCGAGCGGGGTGTTGGCAGCCAGCACCAGGCCGCGCGCAAGGACACCGGCGTCCACCGGAACACGGTTGCGACGCAGGGCTGCCTCAACCACCTCGAGCAGTTCAACGTCGAGGTCCGCGCTGGTCGGGTTGAACTTCTCGAGCACCTCATGCACGAGCGTGCCGAATGCCGTGCCCGCAGCAACGTCGGCGAGCGGTACCGCCGGACCAGACAGCGGGGTGTGTCGCGGCGCTGCCACATCGTCCACATTCCCCGGTTCGTCGAGGCCACCGACAACCGGTGCAGCAGGCGACGGCGACATCGGTGAATACGGTTCGTCCCGGGTACGGCTGATACCGGTGAAGGACCAGCGGCGCCAGGCCGGGTTGGCCGCGCTGCGTCCACCCGCATCTGCGATCGCGAGCGTCGCCGGTGCGGTTGCCGCCGGCGGCCCGCCCCAGCGACTGACTGCCGTGCGGGCGGGCACCGTGGACACGTCAATGAGCCCAGGAACGCGGCCCGACAGTGCAGCGAGCTTCGCAGCAACCTCGGTGTCGGTGGGCTCGAACGACGGGATCTTCAGGGCACTCTTGGTCACAGCGGAGTCCACGTCGGTGGGCGGTGTGTTGAGCGGAACGCCGTGCTCGTCGCGATCGAACAGCACGATGGTGAGTGCGCTCTTGGGTGCATCCTTGCCCGGGGCCCACCAGACAACGGTGCGGTGCTCGCCCCGTGTCAGCCCGACGTACAGGAGGCGCAACTGGTCCGCCCGGCGCTCGATGTTGGAGCGGTGCTCCCGACCCTTGTCGGACTCCGGGATGCCGCCACCGGCCCATCCCTGCTTGGTGGCAACGTCGATGACGCGACCTTCGGCGCCGTTGTAAATGAGCGGCCCCTTGTTGCTCGGCATGCTCCACGAGAACGGGATGAGCACGATGGGGTACTGGAGCCCCTTACAGGCGTGCAGGGTGGTGACCTGTACGGCCTCGGCATCGGAGTCGATGCGACGCATCTGCGGGCCGAGGTCGTCGGAGCCGTCGGACTCGCCCACCAGCCGCTCGAGACAACGGCGGACCGCCGCGGCGGAGTGACCGCTACCCGGCAGTTCGGACGCGAGGACCTCGGCGATGTGGTCGAGGTCCGTGAGCTCCCGCTCGCCGGTGAGGTCCGCAAGCAGGTGCTCCACCAGACCGCTCTCGGCACGCACGTGGTCGTACCAGGTGAGTACCGAATGATCTGCGAGGAGGTCCGCCCAGCGCGCGCACAGTTGCTGCAGCTCGGCAACGCGCGCTGTGGATCCGGGGGAGTCGGGATCCAACGATGCGGGTGCCTCGTGGAGGAACACACCGAGCCCGGCGGCGCGCACCAGGGGCGCATACGCCGGGCGCTCGAGCGCAGCGAGGAGCACGCGCCACTGCTGCGCGGCGGCGGTAGCAAAGACGCTCCCGGTCCGCGTACGGACGACGGGAACCCCAGCCCGGTTGAGCGCGCCCACCACTTGCTCGGCGTTGGCGTGCGACGGCACGAGTACCGCAATGTCGCCCGGGGTGACCCGCCGGGCCGATGTGCCCTCGCCATAGTGCTCGTTCTCGAGGAGTTCGACCACCGTGCGGGCGAGGTCACCGAGGATCGCGCGGCGCGCCCTCGGCGACGAGACCTTGGAACCCAGCGTGACGTACTCCGCCAGCCGTGACTTCGTAGCAGGCTTTGCGATGCGCTCCCACGTGGGCGGCTTGTTGCCGAGCAGTTCGGCGAGGCGCGGCACCCAGCGGATCTGCAACGGCGCGCCAGCCGGGAGGGCCCGTACGGGTGCGGACTCCGGTGTGCGCACGGGCGTGACCGCAATGCGTGAGTCCCCGAGATGTACCCCACCGATGAGGCCGAGCGTCGCCTCGACCAACTCGCGATCACTGCGGAAGTTGGTGAGCAATTCCTTCTTGTCCACACCGCTCGTGGCCCGCAAGTACGCGTGCACGTCTGCCCCACGGAAGCGATAGATCGCCTGCTTCGGGTCTCCGACCGTGATGACCACCTGACCATCGCCGAACGCCCGGTCGAAGATCTGCCACTGAACGGGATCCGTGTCCTGGAACTCGTCCACCAGCACGAGCCGGTAACGGCTCTGGAGCATACGGCGGGCCTCCTCGCCATTCGCTTCATCCGTGACGGCATCCCGCAACTGGGTGACCAGATCGTCGTAGCCGAGTTCGTGGCGGTCCGAGCGGCGTTCCCGCACGCGCTTCACCGCTTCGTCCACCACGGCCACCCAGTCCGCAAGCCGCTCGATCGTGTCGTGATTCGCCGGCACGATCCCTGCGGCAACCTGCGGTGCTGGGTGGGCACCGGGGTTGTTGAGCAGTGCGTTGACCGCCTCGGTGAGCTGCGTGAGCACCTTGTTTGGTGCATTGCGCTTCATCGCCGGCCACGACAGGGCCCCTGCCTGCGGCGCGAGCCGCTGCACCACGAGGTCCCGGCACACCTCGTCGACAACGTCTCGGGTGTTCTCGACGAGCTCACTGCCGAGCCGGGCCCCCGAACGCAGACCCAGCTGGCGCAGGGCCTGCTGGCAGAAGCCATGGATGGTGGTGATCGTGGCATCGTCGAACGTGCTGATCGCTTGCTCAATGTTGTTCAGACGGGCCTCGATCTCGCCCTCGTGCCCCGCGAGGAGCGACCCCATCCACGGGTGGCGCTCCGGGACCTCCCCGCTCACCACAACCTGTCGCGCATCGAACAGGGCCTTGCGCGTGCGGTCCCGCAGCTCGGCTGCCGCCGCACGGGTGAAGGTAACGACAAGTAGCTCAGACGCCGCAACGTTGCGCTCGGCCACGTACCGCACTACGAGGGCCGTCAGCGAATAGGTCTTGCCCGTGCCGGCACTCGCCTCGACCACGAGGCGCCCCGAGAGGGGCAGCGCACCCTTCAGATCCAGTTCGTTCTGCTGCGTCATCACGCCTCGCCCCCGTCCTCGTCATCGCCGGCCTCGAGCACCGCTCCGTCTTGGTCCACGTACTCCACCGATTTATGCAGGAGCCCCCAGACCCATTCGGCGACGGCAACGCCCCGGCCGGCGCCGCTGTCTGCACGGAGGCCGGGTGGATCACCCGCACAGAGCGGCGCGTCTCGGAGATCGTCCACCGAGGTGTCGGCCCAGAGGAAACCGACCGCGTCGTCCTTGAGGTCGTTCTCTAGATGCGTATCGGCACTTCCCCAGTTCGCAGCGGCCATCGCCTCGGAGGCCCGTTCGAAGAGTGGCACCGCATCGCGCAGTGCCCACTCGAGCACCTGCAGTCCCCGGACAAGGAATGCCCGAGCGGTTTCGGCACGTTCGGCCCCCACCCCACGGAAGCGCAGGCCGATTGCCGGTGTCGTGCGATCGTCGTCGCTGGCCTTGCGCGTGACGAGCACTGCAGACCAGTCCGTGTCGGGATGCTGCACCTGCAGCGCAGCGAGGCGCAGGGCAAGACCGAGGCGCTGCGAGGCACGCGGGCGCGCATAGCGCGTGTCGGCGAGCCGTGTGCCACTGACGCCCGCCACCTTGCCCATCAGCTGCACTGCAGTGGGACCGTTCCCGCCGAACCGCACGTCGACCTGGAGTGCGATGTCCACCTCGTCCGTGGCGCGGTCGTCCACGCTCCACGCCTGCAGTACGGCCTCGAAGCCCTGCACCTCGTCGATGACCGCGTCCAGCGCGGCGGTGCTCAGATCCCCAGGAGGGAGCGTGCCGGTGAGACGGACCGTTGCGGACCATTCATCAAACCCGACGCCGTGGCGACGCGCCTGCAGCAGGGCACGCCCCAGCGCGCTCGTGCCGAGCGGATCGAGCCCGATGGGCAGGCCGTCGTCGAGGGTCTCGGTATCGCCCGGCAGGCGAACGTCCAGACGCTCGCGCAAGTACGTGCGACCGGGGTTGACGATGGCGCTCACGGCACGGTCGATGTTCACCGTGCCGACGGGTCGGGGCGCGAGGGCCCATGGTGACACAGGGACCGTGCCGTCTGAACCCGAAGCGGGTTGCGGTGCGTGTGCCGTCCGGCGCGCCTGTGCCGCTGCCAGCATCTGCGGGTCGAACGTGAACGGCTGGTCGCTTCCGGACAGCAGCGACCCCGTAGTAAGCGCGCCCTCGTGGAAGCCATGACGCGGATGGCGAATGACCACCTGCGGGCCGTTCCCGCCACGAACAGAGTTCACCGTGTCGAGCAGTTCGGCAAGAGCAACGATGAAGGGGACCTCCTTGTTGGTGGTGAGGTCCGCCCCGTTGCAGGTGACGATGAGGCGATCCTGTGCGGCAAGGACGGCATCGAGCAGGAGGTGGCGGCTCTCCAAGCGTGGGTGACGTTCCCCCACGCAGGGCCGCGAGCCCAGAACGTCGTCGCCATCCGCGTTGCCGGTGCGCACGGCTCCTTCGTCGAGGCCGAGGATGCACACCACCCGGGCGGGCACGCCGCGCAGGGGGATGAGCGACGTCACCGTGACGGCACCGCTGCGGAGGCGGAGGCGACCCGGACGATCCGCGAGGTGATTGGCGAGTACTGCCTTGACATCGGCGATCCCGAGGGGAACCGCGCTCGTGCCATTCGGACCGGTTGCGGTGATCCGGATCTCGTCGAGCACGAGGTGCAGCGCCGCAATACGCCAGTGCTCGTCCTTCGGCACGGCACAGAAATGATCCACCACGGCGTGCAAGGTGTCCACCCACTCCGCGATGGGGCGGGGCGTACCGACCTGCTCGTGTAACCACACGAGGCGCGCGAGGAAGTCAGCCATCGTGCCGGCGAGGGCAACATCGTCGGACCCCATGTCGTCGAAGGGCACGACGTTACCGAGCACCGCACGGTCCGCGGGGGCGGAGAGCGCTGCACCGGCGAGCAGGCGTTCGCTCATGGCGAGCCACGTGCCGCCGACGATGTCGGACGGGATGCCCCACTGCACCCGGTGCTCCGGCAGCAACCCCCACCGGGTGCCGAGCTCGGTGCACCAGTTGGCGAGCTGACCGATGTGCTCGGCCTCCCAACCGAACCGGGTACGAACGGGCTCGGACTGCGCGAGCGACAGCACCTGGGTGAGGGTGGCACGTCCCTCGACGAGCTGAAGCGCGGCCTGGAGCACGTCGGCCAGCGAATCCTCGGTGGTGAGCGAGCGATCACCCACGCGCGCCGGGACGGGCAGCGATCCACGGCCGAGGACCGATTCGACGAGGGGGGCAAAGCGCTCGAGATCGGGGCACAGCACCAGCACGTCGTGCGCCTGCAGGGTGGGATCGGTGACGAAGGCATGGCCGAGGGCATCACGCAGCACCTCAAGCTGACGGAGGTCCCCGTGGCACGCGTGTACCTGCAGGCTGTGGTCCGCGAGCGCGAGCCCACCCGCCGGAGCAGGGGCGACATCGTGGCGAATACCGTTCTGAACGTGTGCCAGCAGCGAGATCGGCGGCGAATCGGCCACACGGTCCGCCGGCCGCTCGACGACGTCTGGCATGCCGGCAGTGAGGGCCCGCGCCTCGAGCGCCGGGCGGCCCCATGACGCAAGGAGGGGATGGTTGACGTGTGCCGCAACATCCAGGTTGGCGCGCACCTGCACGGCCCCAGCCAGGCGGTTGACCGATGACGCCCATGCCACGCGTGACGGGTGGCGCAGGAACACGTGCACGTCTCGCACCTGCGCGAGCGAGCGCAGCAATGACAGGAACGTGAAGGACAGCGACCCGAACCCGAACACGCTCACCCGCTCAGGCAGGTTTGGCTGGATCGCTCCGAGACGAATCTGCTCGAGGTAATGCGGAAGGCGTTCCGGCGGGCTCGGTGTATTGATGTGCTTGCGTACCTCTCGCCAGAGGCGCGCCTGCCAGAGATGTCCGGCATCTAGCGGCGCGAGGTGGCCATCCGTGAGGAACGTGCCGTCGGTGTCCTCACCGAGTGCCCACGACGTGACGAGTGCCGGGCGCTGGCTGGCGTACTGGTCAAAGAGGTCGGCGATGCGTCGAGCGAGCGCCCACGGGTCGCGGCCGGCGGCAGCGCCGGCATCGGTTGCCCACGGGAGCAGCGAGGGCTGTGCCTCGAGGATCTGCAGCACGGTCCACGTGAGTCGCTCGATCGACCACGGGTCGTCGTCGGTTGCCGCCGCGCCGAGCGCTCGTGCAACGAACTGACCCGGGAACAAGAAGCCCACGTTGGCCACAATCCCGTCGCCGCGGCCGGTACTGCCGAGACGGGTACCGAGCGCTGCCATGACCGCGTCTGCCGTTCCGGCGGACGGAACGGCCACCACGTGCGGGGTGAACGGGTCTGCGAGCGGAGGTGCGAGTACCCCGGCGAGCGAGTTCAGCAGGGGTTCGAGCTCGTCGGCGTGGTGGAGCGTCAGCATTGTGGGGGGAACGCTACGCCACTGGTGTCACGTGATTTCCCGGAACAGGCCCGGGCTCGACGCTGGTCATGTCACACGGTTGGCGTCCACCGCGTTCCCCACCGGACCATGCCCGACTCCCCCGGGACCGCCCGGCCCTTTGCTCCCCTCGTCCTGCGCCTCTTCGCGGCAGCCCGGGTGACCCCCCACGCACGTGATCGTTGGCTCGGTGCCGGATTTGAGCCGACCCAAGCCCTCCACTTCATCAGCATCGGCGCGAGCCTCGACGAAGCTGTAGAAGCACGCCGAAGCGGACTCGGCGTCATGGACGTGTGGCGCCGTAGTCGCTCTGCAGCAAACCCAACGGAACCCGTCGAACACCTCCTCGAGATGCGGCCAAACAGCGACGGTGGCGGCGGGGCAACCGTGACCCATCGAACGCTGACCGACCGGTCGGAGACCGCTCACACTGTGGGTACCACGGCGGACCTTGCGGGCGCGCTCGACACCGTACTCGCGGTCCTCGGCCCTGCACCCGGCCTGTCCGGTGTGCACACGGTGACGGTCAACGGCTTCGACGGCGCCACCGTCCTAGCGCTGCTCAACCGCAGCGGCCTCGCTGAACTGCTCGACCACGAGATCGAGATCCACATCGGGACGTGGGAGACGTGCCGGGTGACCGACGGCCTCGGCAAGGTCTGGCTCCTCCCGCTCGGGCACAACGGTGGCGACGGGCTCGTTGACCACGGCGGGGATCTGTTCTCGTTCGACGATGTGTACTTCGCTCAGACAGGCCTCGATTCCCTGCCGCGAGCGCTCGGGCGTCACGGTTCGTGGCTCACCGCAAGGGAGGTGCTCCGCTCGGGCGAACCGCTCGTTCAGGTGACGACGGCCTGGAGTGACCACGACCCCCGCGCAACCGGACCCATTTGGGAGGTGCGCACCGACGGTGACCGCTTTGTCGTCAGCGACGGGACCTCCCACGCACGGCTCGACGAGGCACTCGCTGCCGTCGGGAGGGCACTGTTCCCCGTGCGCGGTTCGCTACTCGTGCGGCTCCCCGACGGGACCACCCTCGACACCGCCGACCTTGTTGCTCTCGTCCCCGTCGACCGGGAGGACTTCACGCATCACCGTGTCGACGAACCGGCGCTGATCATCAACGGATGGGACCACCTCGCAATCGTGCCGGACGACGCCGACAGTGTCGTTCTGCTCCCCGTGCATCGAGACCTCTTCGGCTCGGTGGACCTCCACTCCGCAGTGGGGAACCGACTTGCCTTCCTCGCCGAGACGCACGCACCATCGCTCTACGCCAACGAGCACTCCCTCGGCGTGATCGGCCCGCTCGCCGTCACGGTGGACGTCCGCCACCGGAGCGAACCCGAGGTCCGTGTGACCCCTTGGGGCGGGGAACGCAGCCAAGTTGTTGCGTCGTGGGTGCAGCGCCTCGGGGCGAGCGATCTCGCGTTCGCGGCGCTCGCCGCCGAGGGGTACGCCGAAATGACGAGGACGTCGGGGAGCGAGACGGCTGTCGATGGACAACCCCTCACACTCACCTCGTGGTTCGACTCCGACCTCAAGGTTGACGAGCGGGCTGCAGTACTGACCGCTCTGCACCGCGCCCAGGTCCGGGATGCAGAAAGCACACCGCAGGCGTCGCCTGAACCGGTATGAGGTCGAACGCGGATGATCTCCGTTCGCTACTTCGCCACGATCCCGCACACCGAGACGCGCGACGGAGCCACCGTCGTGAAGCGCAAAACGGTTTCCCCCACAAATGGATCGGCACCGAACCAAACCGGTGCACCCGAGACCACACCGAGGGCGCGACGTGCCGACCGGGCGGCACCGCTGGAGAGGACCACATCCATCGAGATCGCACTGGCTGGTTCGAGCCCCGTGATCCTCACGAAGCCCGCCGGTGCATCACCCGCGAACGTCACCGATGCCGGCGCCTCGGATGACACCGAAAGCTCGAGACACCCGTCAGACCTGCCGACCACACCGGTTGCGACGATGACGGCGAGGCCCGCGTTGTTCGAGGCTGCTGTCGGGCCATCTGTCCGCACGACGACTCCCAACTGCAGCGAACCGGAGAGCAGCTGCTCGAGGGGCCAGTCGGTACGCGGCTTCCACGAGCCGCTCCTCCGGATCTCCGCGAGCCGCCCCATCGTCACGTCCGGGTCGTACTTCGGCTCTGGCTGGGTGCCGAGGTCCACAACGGGCGAGAGCGCGTGCAATGCAGCAATCTCGATCACCGGGCGCACCTCGTAGAGCACCGCCTCGCGCGCCCTCCGGGCCGCATGGATGTCGTTCGCGTTTCGCCATACGGCGTGTGCACCGATGAGCGCCACAACGGTGACCACCGCAAACGTACCCGTCGACGCCGCGGCGGACCGTCGACCGCGCACCCGCCTCAACAGTTCGGAGGCACCGACTGCGAATACCGGAATAGCGAACACACCCGCCACCCCCACGTAGCGCGGCGACGTGGACTGCACCGTTCCGAGGCCTGCGCGCCCATACGCATTCATGATGAAGAACGCCACGAAACCCGTTGCGCCGAAGATCAGGAGGCGGCGGACGGCGGCCCGGTGCCACAGCCCCGCGGTGAGGGCAACGGCGATCAGCCCGAGCACCGTGCCACCACCCCGGATCGCAACCGCATGGTCGAGCGCGTTTGTCACCCCTCGAACGAAGTACGCCGGCATCCTGCCTACCGGATGCCCCCACGGGGCCGAGAAGCGCCGGCCGTAGTCCGCAAACCACCAGAGATAGAGCGCTGCCGGTGCGCCGAGGATGCCGAGCGCCCGCAGCCAGTTGCGCCTGAACGGTCGTTCGACGGCGAGCACCGCACCGGTACCGAGCATGACCACGATTGCGGTGGGTCCGATGAAGAGGGCGAGAACGAACAGCAATGACGCGCTCACCCCGAGCGCAACCTCGCGCCGGCGGGCACCTTTGTCCGGTTGCCCCTCAGCGGGTGGGTGAGTGGCGATCAGCATCGCCCCCAGCGAGAACGCGAGCGACCACACGTACCCGATTTGCACGGGCCACATGATGTTCTCGTTACCGCTCCCAAAGAAGCCGAGCCACACCATCGCCGCAAGGCTCCACTCCCAGCGGATACCCGCACGCTGGATAATGACTCCCACCATCCACGTGACGGCCACGTGACCGATCATCAGCAGCACCATGAAGGGGAACTGCGACGAGATGCCGAACAGGGCGACCATCGTCGAATAGATGACGGCGAGCCCACCCATGAGGTGCTCATTGTGCGGGTACCAGAGAAAGTCTGCGGTTCGGCCGTTTAGGCGCAGTTCGCGACGGCCGAGGATGAACGCCCAATCATCGCTGAAGAACCACAGCATTCGCGTCTCGACGAGGATCAGCACCGCGACGGTCAGGAGGAGCAGCACCTCGGCGGCCCGGCGCCGCCTGGTAGAGAGGTTGGTGACCGGCCTGTAGATCTTCCCGAGATACTCGATCAACGACTCACCACCTTCGATTGTCCTTCACGCCTGCACGCTCGCGCCAGACGTCGTCCGACCACAGTTGGCGCAGCTCCGACGCAACGAATTCGCTCGTCCACTGCACCATCTCGAAGAACGGCAAGTCCGTGCTCGCCATCTCGGTGAAGGCCATCCCGGCGAGTAACAGCTCAGCGTCCTCGATGTGCAGCTCCATCTCTCGGCGGTCATCGACCCGCGGGTCGCCGCCACCAAACCCCATCAGGCTGTCAGTGAGCTCGGGCCACACGTGGTGAAAGCGGGTGTCGAGGTCCAGCACGTGCTCGACATTCCAGTTGGACCGATAGCCCTCCGACTCGGCGGTGTGGATGTTGTCGAGCACGATGCCGAGGATCGTCACGAGCGCCCCCGCCCCGGCGCGGTCCAACTGCATTACCTGCTCATGAGACACGCCTCAGATCATGCCGGAAATCTCGGTTCAGGGCGCAGGCGGGGACATCAGCGCCGGTGAGCCAACCAGCGTGAGCCAGGCGATCGCCCGGCTGGCGCCGATGTACTGCAACTGGCGGTCGGGTTCGGCCGACGTGTCGACATAGATCACTGCGAGGCGCTCGAGCCCCTTTGCCCGGTGCACGGTCTCGCAGAGGATCGCCTCCTCGCTGCGGTCCTCCCAGCGAACCATCGGACAGCCCTCGGGCGGATTGGCGACGAGGTCGTCGCGTTCTTTTTTGTGCCGTGTCACGACAAGGATCCCGGAGAACGGGACTCCGTGCTGCTCGGTGAGTTCGGCAACGGTCTCACGGACCCGCTTGGCGATCTCCTTGCGACCACCGGCCGCCAGATGCCCGACCGGCACCGTGCCGGGGGCTCCGGGCATCGGTTCGGGGCCGCCGAGCCGTTTCACGAACGCCGCGATCGGGCGGGAGTTCCGCAGGTTGTGCTCCAGGTGCGTGGTCACCATGTCGGCTGGCGGCGCCCAATTGCGCTCATAGATGGCCTGTGAGGGATCGGCTGCCATCAGCAGGCGCCTCGGGCCCGACGGGTCGAGCAGGCGCTCGAGCGACTCGAGCCAGTGCGGCTTGAGATCCTGGCCCTCGTCGATGATCAACGTGTCGAACGGCTGACCGATCCGGTCCGCATGGAAGGCGAGCCCCGCCGTCGGGATGGTGTCCCAGTAGCCGGGGCCAGGGTTCTCGCCGACACGGAACCCGTGGGGCTCGAGCAGGCGGACCACGACGTCGTGATAGGTGCCGACCGTGGCGGTCGTGTTGCGGAGCCTGCGGTGGAGGAACTCCCCGATCGGCTTGTTGAAGCAGACGACAAGCGTGCGCTCACCGCGCGCCACGGCACGGCGCGCCCAGTCGATCGCGAGCCAGGTCTTGCCGGTCCCGGCACCACCGGTGACGAGGACGCGTTGTTGGCTGTCGAGGCCGCGCACCGCCGTCATGACAGCCCGGGTGGTTGCATCGAGGTGGCGGGAGGTCGCGAGCATCACGCCGCCCTCGCCGGTGGACAGTTCCACGGTTGGCCGGACGGCACGCACGAACCGTTCGAGACGGTCCCGCGGCACTGGGACACGGTCCGGTGCACCGAGGCGCTTGATAGCGGCGGATGGGTCCAACAGCTCGGGCTTGGCGAGCAGGATGCTCGCCGGTGCATCGGGGCCGAGACCCTCCACCGGGATCGCACCCACGTCGGGAAGAGCGACGACGTGGCTCATGTACAGCCCCTCCATGTCCACCCTCGCGCTCCGCATCCGCCCGATCAACGCGTGCTTGGCACGTGCCACCTGCTCGACGGGGGACTTCGCCAGCCTCCGGTCGTACTGGTACCAGACGCCGTTCTCGAGGTGCACCGCACCCCCTTTGACCTCCACGAGCACCACGCCCTGCGCCGGGGACACGAGCAGCAGATCGATCTCCGCGTCGCCCCGGTCGAAGATGGGCACCGTCGGCAACACCAACCAGGTGTCGTCCAACCCGCTGAGCATCGCCTCGCACACCCGTCGCTCGGAGTGTTCCAGGCCCCCGAGATCGAAATCCGAGGGAACGAGGTGGGCCATTACCTCATTCTTCCCCCAACGTCCACGCGAAGGGAAGTGCGTTCACCCGACGCTGGATCCAGCCGGCCATCTCGTGGATCCGACCCCAGTCGATCCCCGGTGCGCCCGGTCGCTCCTGCCATGGTTCCGGATCAATGCCTCTCGGAGAGGCCACGTCGATGTCGAGTTCCACGCCGAACTCAGGGCCGACGATGTTCGCGAACTCCCCGCCCAGTTCAGTGTCTGGGTGCTCGAGCAGATCGCTGAACTCCTCGACGACACCGTCCACCAGCACCTGGTGCACCTCCGCCTGGGACACCGTCAGCAGGCCCTCCACCTCACCGGCACTGTCGAGCAGGGTGCTGCACAGTTCGCCCCACACGCGGGCACCGACGGCCTCGTAACGATCCGCAAGATCAGGGGAGTCACAGAACGGGACGAGCCCAATCGGGTCACCGAGCAGAAACGCCGCGTCCACCGCAACCGCTACACACGGCCACAGCCAACCCGAACGACCGAGACCGAAATCTGCCCGTGCCACTCGGTACCCGCGCCTCACGGCCTCGAGATCGATGGGGCGGTCACACTCCGCGCCGTTCGTCTCGTTGTCCCCATCGTCGTTGCAGGTGTGCTCATCCCGATTGTTCATGGGTGGGACAACGCAGCGCACCGATCAGGCCGTGATCCCGGGCCACGTCGTCGAGCGGGGTGACCGCACCGATGTCACATCTCCGGGCCCTCCCGTCCTTCCAGTACCGGATCGAATCCGACCACCGATCAACCCACTCCCGAGGAGCAACACCAACATCATGCAACCGCAGATTTCCTTCGACCGCACCGTTATCACCACCCGCAACGACGAGGTTGTCAACGTCCTCATCGAGCTCACGGCACCGCCGGCACCGGAGATCGAGCGCAAGCCGCTCGACATCGTGCTCGTGCTGGACCGGTCCGGGTCCATGGGCGGCCAGCCGCTCGACTCGGTCACCAAGGCTGCCGCCCAGTTGCTGCGTCTCGTGGGCGCCTCCGACCGCATCGGCGTCGTTGCCTTCGACGACGAGGTGAACCTCGTGCTCCCGCTCGGCCAGCACGACCCGACCAGTGCCGGGCGCACGGTGCGGGCAATCACGGCTGGCGGGTCCACCAACCTCTCCGGCGGCTGGCTGAAGGGCCTCGAGATGCTCCTCGCCGACGTCCGCGAGGACGCGTTGCGGCGCATCATCGTGCTCACCGACGGTCACGCCAACGCCGGCATCACGACACCGGACGAACTGCTCGCGCTCGTCGGTGGCGGCCGTGCGCGTGAAGTCTCCACGTCGTGCATTGGCTTCGGCGACGGCTACGACGAGCGACTGCTCGCCGGGCTCGCCGATGCCGGCCACGGCAACGACTACTGGTGCGCCGGCCCGGATCAGACAGCAGCAGTGTTCGCCGACGAGTTCGCCGGGCTCGCCAGCGTCGTTGCCCAGAACGTGTCCGTCGAGATCAAGCCCAGCGCTGCAGTAGCGGTGGCCAAGGTGCTCAACGAGTTCCCCATCACGGACCTCGCTAGCGGCGGTATCCAGGTGGCGCTCGGCGACGCCTACGGCGGCGAGACCCGCAAGGTCGTGGCACGCTTCCACCTCCGCCCGGTCGCCGCGGACGGAGCGTTCGATGTCGCCACACTCACCTTCCGTTGGGCCTCCACCGTCGGCGAGGTGTCGCTGCACACCGTCACCGTCCCGGTGCGGGTAACTGTCGGAGACGAAGGAGCCCAGGACCCCGACGCGGATCCCCGGGTGCATGAAGAGGTTCTGGTGCTCGAGGTGGCGCGCACGAGACGCGAGGCCCGGGACGCCGCCGAGATCGGTGACTACCAGACGGCTTCGGCACTGCTTCGCGAGACTGCCACGACGCTCGCGTCGATGGTCGCTCCGCCGCAGGGCGACATCGAGGACCTGCGTCTCGACGTGGAGCGCCTCGAGTCCGGGCACTGGGACGCCGCCAGCAGCAAGAAACAGTTCTCCCGGTCCCGTTCGTCGTCCCGCGGTCGCAAGACCAACTACGAAGACACCCCGGAGAACCCGCTCTGAGCACGCCCGGAAACCCCGTGACACCCCCCTGTCATTCTGTCCTTGTGGGCACCAACCCGACCCACCACTCACAGAAGGAGACCCCAGCCAACACCACCTCAAACCTCCCCCTGCCCACTCCCGCCGAGGAGAAGGCCTACATCAAGCACCTCACCCGTGCGGCCGCTCGCATCGCCTCGAAGCGTGGCCGACAGTCCTTCGACGTGGACGACATCGTCCAGGGAGTCCTGCTGCGCTTCGCAGCAGATGTCCCCCGGTTCATGAGGGATTACGCCCCCGAGCGATTCGCACGTGAGGCCACCGAACAGGTGGCTATCACGTTCGACCGCAAGGAGCGGGTGCAGCGATCCGAGGGCGTGCGGCTCGTCCACGTGCTCGAGAATGGCAGCGATGGCTATTTCACCAAGGCACGTGCCTTCGCATCCGGGTCCGAGCCCATCCTCGATGGAGATGGCGAACTGCTCGACTTGGCCACGTCTCTCGGCACTGCGGTCGACCAGACGGTTGTCCATTCAGAGCACGACCGCACGATGCTGCGAGCCTGTCTGCAGCAACTCACCCCGCGTCAGCGCGGGTTCCTCATGATGGTCGACGGCTACGGCTTCACCGTGATGGAAGTGGCTGCCCGCGCCAATCTCCGTCGGGAGACCGTGAGCCGGGAGCTCAGCCGGGCCCGCACGTTCGCCCACCAGGCTGCCGGCAACCTGCCGGGTGGCGACGAAGGGGTGAGTGCCTCGTGAACCGGCACCAATCCGCCGCAACGGCGTGCCTCTTGCTCCGGTACCGACCGGACGCCGATGTTCTGGTCGGCATCGTCGAGGTCACGGGCACAGGGTTCGGTGGCCCCGACGGTGTCAGTGAACGCCGGCTCAGCGACACACCCGATGCCGATACCCGGCTGACATGGAACCTCGCCGCAAGCGGTCCGTTCGCCAACACACCGGTACTCCACTCCTTCGAGGTGATCCACGCGCTGTCGCGCTGGCAGGCCGATCGTCTGGCCGTACTCCCCCGAGCGGTCGCCGACATCTGTCATCGATTCACCAACGAGCATCGCGAAGGCCCTCTGTCCGACACCCCGACGATCAGCGCCCTGCACTCCCGGGTCGCCTCGGAGGTGCAGCTTCCGATGACCGAACTGCTCAGCACCAATGAACCGCGCACCTCGGTCCGTTCCGGTCTGCAGCGGGATGCGCTCCACGTTGCACGTTCACTCGAACGGCTCTCTGGCGCCATCGAGACGGCGTTCTCCACAAGAAGGCTCACCGAGCACGAAGCCCGAACCGGGTCGAACGAGCACAACCGGGTGGTGGCCTTCTGCGCCCTCGCACGGGAACTGGCCTCCACCCTCGCCGACCACGAGGCGCTCCCCGCGCCGGGCACCTCGGCAGCAACCAGACAGGCCCTGCGCGGCGGATTGCCGATCGGCGATCGGGAGCGGGCGGCGTTGCTCACCGCTCTCACCGACATTGATCAACCCGATCGATGGGCACTCGTCGCTGCAGCACTCAATCACCTCGCTGCGGACAAGAACTGCCACCTTGCGCCAGACGCCATCGCAGGGGCCCGGTGGCCACGGCTGCCCCCAGCACTCGCCATCCCGGCTATCGATAGGTCGGCGATCGTCGAGAACGATCCGAACCTCACCGACTCCCTGCGGCTTGGCGCCAGGCAGCCACAATCGCTGTGACGGCTCGCAAGCGGCCGGTTTCCCGCTGACCTTCGTCCAATTCGCCTAGTATTTCGAACTACGTTCGAAATACGGCATTGCCGGAGAAAGGGGACCCCCAATGCGACGTCATCGCATTGTTGCTGCTGCTGCTGTTCTGGCCATCATGGCCAGCGCTTGCGGAGGCAAGTCATCAACCAACAGTTCAACTTCCAGCTCGCCCGAGACCACGACAGCGGGCAGTGAGACGACAGCGGCAACGCCCGCCGAGACCACCACGCCCGCCCCTGAGCAGGACGCAACCCTGAAACTCGCGTTCACCAGCGACATGGATCCGCCGGACCCCGACACCAACTATCAGGTACAGGGTTCCAACGTCATGGGGTCGGTATACGAAGGGCTCCTTGAGTACGCCCCAGACTCGAGTACCGAGTTCAAGGGTCTCCTCGCCGAGAGCTGGACAGCGGCCGCCGACGGGCTCTCGTACACCTTCAAGCTCCGCTCGGGTCTCACCTTTGCTGATGGCACTCCCTTGACCTCAGTTGAGCTCAAGGCTGGCTTTGAACGGCGCTCGAACGAAGCGGTCAAGTCCCCGAGTTCGTACATGCTCCTCCCGGTAGCCGGCTACGAGACACCCGATCCGCTGACGTTCATCGTGAAGATGAAGTACCCCGAATCGGCGTTTCTGTCCTATATGGCAAGTTCGTTCTCGCCCAAGGCGATCAACCCGAAGGTGCTCGCGGATAACGCTGCGGACAATGCGATTGAGTACCTGAAAACCCAGTCAGCCGGTTCTGGCCCGTACGTCATCTCCACCTTCGTGCTCGGCCAGGAATACCAACTGACCCGTAACGAGAACTACTGGGGCGAAAAGCCGTACTACGCCAAGGTGAGCATCCGAATCATTCCCGATGCAGCAAGCCAAGTCGTGCAACTGCAAGGAGGAGACCTCGACATCCTCGCCGGTCAGCCGGCTGCTACCACTTCGACGTTCGAGGGCAGCAAGGACTTCCAGGTCGTCACCTTCCCCGTGCTCCGCAAGGCCCAGTTGTGGGTAAACACCCAGGCTGGCCCCACTGCTGATCCGGCGTTCCGTGCCGCACTGCGATCTGCCATCGACCGTGCGTCACTGGTTGACCAGGTGTGGGGCAAGTACGCAACCGTTTCCAAGCAGATGTACCCGACGGGGATGATCGCCGACGGCCTCGCCGCCGACGACTGGACATTCGACCCTGCACCGCTCAGCGGTCTGGCTGCGGGCAAGAAAATCACGCTTGCTTACCCGGCTGACCGTCCTGCGGACCAGCAGGCAGCCGAGGCACTCCAGACGCAACTGTCGGCTACCGGTCTGGACGTCGAACTCGTTCCGACCCAGGACGCCGATGCGTACGGATGGGCAAGCGACTTGTCCTCGGCCCCGAACCTCTACTACCGAGTGCCGTTCCCGGACTCCAACCACCCCGACACGTGGGCTCGACTGTTCTGGTACAACAACGTGGCCTCGGGGTTCGGCGGATTCCTGAACTTCCTCGGCAGTGGCACGACGGCTGGAGATACGGCGATGGACGCGGGGCTCCCGGCTGTTGATGACAAGGTGGTTGCCGAGAAATACGACGCGGCCGCCAAGGAACTCCACGATCAGGTGGGAATCATCACACTGGCTGATGTCCCGGACGTCTTCATCGCCAAGGCGGGGATCACGGGGTTCGCCCACTGGCTGCCGATGCCGCTGACCTTGGCGCTGAAAGTGCTCAGGGTCGGCTGATGGCCGAAGCGACGGTCGTCGGTGTCACGCGACACCGACGACCGAGCGCACCCATTGTTGTTGGAGCGACCGTCGGGGCCCTCGCCCTGGTGGTCGCTCTCGCGCCCGCGTGGCTTCCCTACGGGTCCCGCAAGGTCGTGGGTAAACCCTTCGAACACCCGCTGAGCGGGCACCTGCTGGGTACGGATTCTCAAGGACGGGACGTCCTGGTTCGCAGCGTGCTGGGACTGCGGACCAGTCTCGGATCGGCGTTCATCGTGATTGCCATCGGACTCGTTGTCGGAACCATCATCGGTCTGGCCGCCGGGTTTGCCGGCGGCATCGTGGACACAGTCCTCATGCGCATCACCGATGTGGCGCTCGCACTTCCTGGTCCAGTGGTGGCGCTCGCCATCGCCGCAGCGCTCGGCCCAGGTCTCGGCCACACGCTCATTGCCGTCGCTGCCTTCTGGTGGCCGTGGTACGCGCGCATTGTGCGCGGCCAAGTTCAATCGATTCGCAAACTTCCTTACGTCGAAGCAGCATCGCTCGGAGGACTCGGGAGTCTCCGGGTCGCCACGGCGCACGTCCTCCCCGGGACCGTCGGCCCGGTGGTCATCGCCGCCTCGCTCGACATCGGTGCCGTTGTGCTCGTCCTCGCGGGTCTCTCCTTTCTCGGTCTCGGTTCGCCAGCTCCAGCGGCTGAACTCGGGGCAATGACCTCGCAGGGACTGCAGTTCCTCTTCAACGCACCCTGGATCTCGCTGTGTCCGGCAGTCGGCCTCTTCCTTCTGGCGGCAAGTGGCAACATTCTCGGGGACCTCCTGCGTGACCGCCTCGCGAAAGCGGGAAGCCGCTGATGCGCCGCGCTGTCGTTACCCGTTTGGCCTGGATGATCGTCGTGTTGTTCGTGCTCAGCTTCGTCGTGTTCTCCATCCAACGAACGCTTCCCTCGGACCCGGTGCGCATTTTCTTCGGACGGAACGCGTCGAAGGAACTCATCGCACAGAAGCAGCACGAACTCGGCTACGACCGATCGTTCTTCTCGCAATACGGCCTCTTCGTGAACCGACTTTTCCATGGGGACCTGGGGACCTCGCTACGGACACGGCGACCGGTGGTGTCCGACCTCATGGACTTCCTGCCGGGAACGCTTGAACTGGCAGGGTCTGCGGCCTTTGTCGGCTTGCTCCTCGCCCTCGTCATTGCGCTCACGGGTGCACTACGCAGGAAAGGCGGAGCAATCGTACGTGTCATCGCCATTGTGTTCTCGTCAGCTCCCACGTTCCTACTCGGTCTCGGTGCGGTGCTGCTCTTCTACCGACACTTTCATTGGCTACCGGCGGGCGGTCGCACCAAGAGTGCCACCGAGGGAAACGGGTGGGTGCTCCTGCGTTCCATCGCGAAGGGCTCACCCTCCAAGACCTGGGAGGCCATCCGTCATCTCGCCATGCCGGCAGTTGCACTGGCGCTCGCTCCCGGTGTTGCCATCGGCCGTATCCTGCGCGGCTCCTTGCTCGACGTACTCGAGCAAGAACACATTCGAACCATGCGCGCCGGCGGTCTCACCGAACGCTCCATCGTGCTGCGCCATGCACTGCGCAATGCGCTGCTCCCCGCCATCTCCATGGGTGGCCTGCAGCTAGGCCTGCTGCTCTCCGGTGTCGTCGTGGTAGAAGTCGTCTTCGCCTGGCCGGGCCTCGGTCTCTACCTCAATCAAGCGATCCGGCTCGCCGACTTTCCCGCAGTGATCGGGGTTGTCCTCGTGCTCGGTGTCGTTTTCGTGATCTCCAGCGCGGTCGTCGATCTGCTGCAGACAGTTGCCGACCCAAGACTGCGAGGACGAGCGTGACAGACGGGCCGATCGCATCAATCCGCAATCTGAGCGTTGAGTTTGCTGCAAAGCGCGGCACCATCCAAGCCCTGCGCGGCGTTGACCTTGAGATAGCCCGGGGCGAGATCGTTGCTCTCGTTGGTGAGTCGGGCTCGGGTAAGAGCGTCCTTTCGTCATGCCTGCTGGGAATGGCAGGCCCGCGCGCCGCAGTGAAGGGCGAGGTCGTTGTCGGGGGTGTCGACATGCTCAACGGAACGGCCGCACAGCGACGCAGCGTCCGCAAGCACCTCCTCGGCGCCGTGTTCCAGGACCCACTCGGTGCCCTCAACCCCACGATGCGAGTCGGGCGCCTCCTCAGCGAAAGGGGCTTGTACCGGGAACGGGCCGAACAGGTGCTGCGCGACGTTGCTGTACCCGATGTGGCGCAACGTCTGCGACAATGGCCGCACCAGCTGTCGGGCGGTTTGAGGCAACGGGTGGCGATTGCGTTTGCCCTCGGTGCAGACGGCCGACTTCCTACGAACAACAGCGCCCGAACCCCGACAGACCACCTTGACGAAGCCGTTAGTGCGGGAAATACCCCGCTTCTGCTCATCGCGGACGAACCGACAACCGCGCTCGATGTGAGCGTTCAGGCACAGGTGCTCTCGTTGTTCGATCGGCTTCGCCGTGAGCACTCATGCGCACTTTTGCTGGTGACCCACGATCTCGCAGCGGCGGCGTCGGTGGCGGACCGTGTGGTGGTGATGTACGCGGGTCGAGTCTGCGAAACAGGCCCGATTGCCGAGGTGATGGCCCGTCCTGCGCATCCGTACACAGCAAGTCTTCTCGCAGCGCGACTGCCCCTTACCCCGGCGTCACCTGCGCCCGTACCGATGCGTGGATCGCCCCCAAATCCCGCTGCGTTGCCGAGTGGTTGCGCGTTCGCTCCACGTTGCGACCTCGCAACCGACGCCTGTCGGCAAACCCTGCCTTCGCCCGTTCCGGTGTCCATCGGGGGAGACAGTTCGAGCGGTCGCCAGGTGGCCTGTCTGCACAGCGCCACCCTCCTCGTCGCACCGAGCACGGTCACGCATCTCACGAGTCCGACACCGAGTCGAGCCACTGCAACCGACGAGACCGTGCTCAGCCTGGTGTCCGTCAGCAAGTCGTTCGTCGCCCCGGGTAACCGCAAGCTCCGCCTCCATGCCGTAACCGACGTTTCGGTTTCGCTGCAAGCGGGGCAGTCACTTGCAGTTGTCGGAGAAAGTGGTTGTGGCAAGACCACATTGCTTCGCCTTGCCAGCGGACTTGCCCAGCCCGACGACGGCACGGTGAATTGGGG
>CAFBQP010000028.1_pt1 | contig 26610 bp, 25 predicted proteins | sample 7270011 | NCBI WGS metagenome assembly CAFBQP01 (sample SAMEA6814178, study PRJEB35770) | uncultured Acidimicrobiales bacterium | biome: Freshwater; feature: Freshwater reservoir; material: water | place: Czech Republic | collected 2016-11-09 | depth 30m m | reverse complement strand
CCAACTCCTCGAAGGAGGCGTGATCGCCCTGGCGGGCTTTCACCACCAGTTCCTCGAGCCGAAGAACCGTCGAGGGTTCAGACCCGGCGCGGTTGGGAGTGGTTACGTAGGAGGCCATGACTACCGCCGCAAACGATAGTCGACCGGGTCGGCTCCCATCCCGTCTCGAGCGGGAGCACGACACCCCAAGGGCCCGAGATCGGGCCCAGAACTGTTGCGTGGCGGCGGTCAGACTCGAACTGACGACCCCTCGATTATGAGCCGAGTGCTCTCACCAACTGAGCTACGCCGCCAACCGCCCGGGCGAACCCGAGGAATGGCTGGTCGGGCGAAGTGCCCGGCCTTGGCTCGACCTCCCGGTTAGACCGGTAGGCCGGAGCCCTCTGTGGGAATCGAACCCACGACCTTTTCCTTACCATGGAAACGCTCTGCCGACTGAGCTAAGAGGGCGGGCGCGGCAGAGCCGCGGACCGACGTGCCAGCATAGCGGCGCGGTCCGTCGAGCAACCACCCGATTCTGGTCGGATTCGCGGGTCCGTGGGGGGATACCGTCGGAGACGTGACCGAGGCACCCGGAATCAGCATGCGACTCGCCACGGTCGGCGATGCCGAGGCGATTCGCTCCATCTACAACTACGAGGTGGAGCACACCACCGCCACGTTCGACCTCGTTCCCCGCTCGCTCGAGGAGCAGCGAGAGTGGCTCAGCGCCCGCTCAGGGGCGTTTTCGGCAATCGTTGCCGAGGACGACGCCTCCGGCCAGGTGCTGGGGTTCGCGAGTCTGTCGCCCTACAAAGAGCGGGCTGCGTACCGCACGTCGGTTGAGGACTCGATCTACGTCCGGCGGGATTCCCACGGCCGGGGGATCGGCACGGTGCTGCTCAACCACGTGCTCGACCTGGCCGCCGACTCGGGCTTCCATGCGGTGATGGCACGGATCGAGGCCTCGGGGACCGCTTCGCGGGCGCTGCACGCCACCTGCGGGTTTGAACTGGTCGGGATCGAGCGCGAGATCGGCCGCAAGTTCAACCGCTGGCTGGATGTGGCGCTCATGCAGTGCCTCCTCCACGAGCGCCAGCGCTGACCGGCCGAATCAGACGGTGAGGCCGCCGGCCTCGGCCTCGTCTGCCAGGGCGAGCCACGATTCCTCCGCAGCGGCAACAGCCGCGTCGGCCTCGGCGAGCTGCGTGCTCAGAGCGGTAAGCCGTGCGTGATCCGAGCCGTCGACGGCGGACATGGCGTCAGCGAGCCGATCCCGTTCCGAGGTTGCCTTGGCGAGCGTCCGCTCGGCCTCCCCGATGAGCCGGCGCAGCGTGGACGGGCTGCGACCCGGCTTCGGCTCTCCCTTGGGGGCCGACGTGACCGCGGAGGCCGCCTTCGCCGAGGCCGCCTTCGAGGAGGTCATCGGCGCCGGGGCCGATTTGCTCGCAGCGCGCTCGGCGAGCCAGCCGGTTACGCCGCCGCGCACGCCTCGAATGCCGCTGCTCTCCACCGCAACAATGTCCTCGACCACCCGATCGAGAAAGACCCGGTCGTGACTGGCCACCACAACGATGCCCGGCCAGTCCTCGAGAAAGTCCTCCAGCGCTCTCAACGTGTCGAGGTCAAGGTCGTTCGTCGGCTCGTCAAGCAGCAGAAGGTTGGGCTGGCTCACGAGCGTCAGCAACAGCTGCAGCCGCCGCCGCTCACCACCGGAGAGCTGGCCGATGAGGGCGAACTGAGCGTCGCCATCGAACCAGAAGCGCTCCATGAGCTTGACGTCCTCAAGCGTCGGTGCGGGCTTGGTCGGGCCGGCAACCGCCTCCCGGACCCTCAACGACTCGTCGAGCGTGGCCCCGAGCTGGTCGTAGTAACCGATACGGACCGTGGCCCCGCGATCGATCCGACCCCCCGAAGGGGACAGCCGGCCGGCGAGGAGGTCCAGCAGCGTGGACTTGCCGACGCCGTTAGCACCAACGAGCCCGATCCGGTCCCCGGGCTCGAGCAGAAGGCTCACCCCCGTGAGGACCGGCGCCGACGTGTCCGGCCACGCGAATGACACGCCATCAAACTCGACCCCCTTGCTGCCGAGGCGGCTCGTGCCCATCGAGAGACCGAGGTCCCCCTCACGCGCGGCTGCCTGCACCTTGCGGTTGACCAGCTCGGTTGCCGAGTCCACGCGGGCCTTGTTCTTGGTTGTGCGCGCCGGCGCGCCCCGGCGCAGCCAGGCGAGTTCGGTGCGGGCGAGGTTGCGACGCTTCTGTTCGGCGACCTCGGCGGCGTCCTCGCGTGCCTCACGACCGGTGAGATATGCGGCGTAGCCAGAACCCCCGTGCACACCCCGCGGAGCGTGTAGGTAGCCCGCACCGCGGTCGAGTTCGAGCACCTTGTTCGTCACGCGGTCAAGAACGTGGCGGTCGTGCGTGACGAGCACGAGGCCGCCCCGGAAGGCCGCCAGTTGTTCCTCGAGGTACGAGATGGCGTCGAGATCGAGGTGGTTGGTGGGCTCGTCGAGGATGAGCACCTCCCACTCCTGATGGAGCAGACGTGCGAGCGCAGTGCGCTTGCGCTGACCGCCGGAGAGCTCGTTCGTCTGGGCATCACGCAGCCCCGTCATGCCGAGTCGGTCGAGCGCAGCCTCACCCTGCCAGCCACCGCCGACGGCAGCGAGCACGGTGCCGGGCGGGAGTTCGGGCTCCTGATCGAGCACCCCCACCCTCGTCCCGCGCCCGAAGCGCACGACGCCGGAGTCGGGCTTGCCGGTGCCCGCGAGGATCCGCAAGAGCGTGCTCTTGCCCGTGCCGTTGAGCCCGACGACCCCGATGCGATCGCCGTCGGAGACGGTGAGCGACACGTTGTTGAGCAGTGGTCGGTTCGGTCGTGACACCGAGATGGATTCGGCGTCGATCAGGATCATCGCCAGAGACGGTAGCGGCGCCATCGCGACTGACGCACGAGTCACTGATTCGTGCGTCACTGACTGACGCGAACGAAAGTCGCATCGTTTCCTGTGGACCGGTACCGTCGCATTTCCCTGTCCACGCGACCCTTTCCCAAGAAGGTGATTTCTCCCCACAAAGGAGTTCCATTGTCAGAGCTGAGCGAGAAGGTTGAGCAGTTCCTCCGGGACCAGCAACCGCCCACCCCGTTCGTCGTGATCGATCTCGATCTCGTCGAGGAGCGCTACCACCAACTGGCCGAAGCAATCCCGAGTGCCGTCACCTACTACGCGGTGAAGGCGAACCCGGCGAAGCCCATCCTCGAACGCCTGGCGATGCTCGGATCGTCCTTTGACGTGGCGAGTCCTGGCGAGATCGACATGTGTCTCGCTGCGGGCATCACCCCGGACAGGATCTCCTACGGGAACACCATCAAGAAGCGCCGCGACGTCGCGTACGCCGCCTCGGTCGGCGTGACGAAGTACACCGTGGACTCCATCGAGGAGCTCGACAAGGTCGCCGCCGAGGCACCCGGTTCGAGCGTCTGTGTCCGGCTGCTTCACGACTGCGGTGGCGCCGACTGGCCGCTTTCGCGCAAGTTCGGTTGCGAGGCCCCCGACGTGGTCCGCCTGCTCGTGGCTGCCACTCAGTACGGCATGCGCTGCGGTGTGTCATTCCACGTCGGTTCGCAGCAGCGGGACCTCGACGCGTGGGACAACACGCTCGAGCGCGTCGCCTGGGTGTTCGAGCAGGCCCGCGCGCAGGGCGGCAACCCGACGTTCCTCAACCTCGGCGGTGGCTATCCCGGCACGTATCGCGAAGCCGCTCCGGCCATTGCTGCATACGGCTCTGCCGTGAGCGAGGCGCTCACCAAGTGGTTCCCCAGCGGTCTCGACGAGATCATGGTGGAGCCCGGTCGCTACATGGTGGCCGACGCCGGCATGATGCGCACGGAAGTGGTGCTCGTGTCCCGACGATCCCCCGAGGACTTCGAGCGCTGGGTGTACCTCGACTGTGGCAAGTTCCACGGGCTCGCCGAGACGATGGACGAGGCGATTCGCTATCGCATCCGCACCGCCTACGACGGCCAAGACCTGCCGACGGGTGCCGTGGCGCTCGCCGGACCGACGTGCGACTCAGCCGACGTGCTCTACGAGAAGAACGCCTACGAGTTGCCGCTCGCCCTGCGCGAGGGCGATTTCATCGACATCCTGTCGACCGGTGCGTACACCACCACCTATTCGTCGGTGGGTTTCAACGGCTTCCCGCCGCTCCGGGACTACTACGTCTGACCCGATCCCGGCAGGACCCTGAGGCCGGATCAAACGAAAAATGCCGAAGGGGGGAAGCTTGGCTTCCCCCCTTCGCTACTGGTGGGCCGAGAAGGATTTGAACCTCCGTAGGCAGTGCCGGTTGATTTACAGTCAACTCCCTTTGGCCACTCGGGCATCGACCCCAGCATCCAGAAATGGTAGCGGCAGGGATGGCGTGGGACCACCCGGTACTCTCGCGGTATGCCCAGCTTCGATGTGGTCTCCGAAATCGACCATCAGGAACTCCGCAATGCCGTGGACCAGACCGATAGGGAACTGGCCCAGCGCTTCGACTTCAAGAACACCGACTCCTCGATCGAGCAGAAGGAACTCGTGATCACACTTCGATCGATCACCGAGGACCGCATCCGCGCCGTTCGTCAGGTGTTCGAGGAAAAGCTCGTCAAGCGTGGCCTCTCGCTCAAGGGAATCGAGTGGGGCAAGATCGAGGAAGCCTCCGGAGCAACCGCCCGACAGGTAGTCACCATGAAGGCTGGCATCTCCTCGGACAAGGCGCGCGAGATCAACAAGCTCATCAAGGAAAAGGGACCGAAGGGCATCTCGTCCCAAACCCAAGGCGAGCAGGTGCGCGTGACCGGCAAGAAGCGCGACGACCTCCAGGACGTCATCACACTCCTCAAGAGCTCAGACCTCGACCTTCCACTGCAGTTCGAGAACTTCCGCGACTAGCACTGACACGCCGACATAGCCGCCGCTTCGGCATAGTTCGGCGTGCGGCTCGTCGCTGGCGCTTCCCTCGCCCGGAGCCTGAAGTTTGCTTCGGTTAGTCCTCGGAGGGGGTCTCCGCAGCGCGCCGCTGCAACTCGCTCACCACGTTCGCGTCGGCGAGCGTGGTGGTGTCGCCGAGGTTGCGACCCTCTGCCACGTCTCTCAGCAGACGACGCATGATCTTGCCGCTGCGGGTCTTGGGAAGGTCCGGCGTGAAGAAGATCGCCTTCGGCTTGGCGATCGCGCCGATCTCCTTGGCCACGTGATTGCGGAGGTCGCTCTCGGTGACGTCGAAGCCGGTGCGCAAGATGACGTACGCCATGATCGCCTGACCGGTGGTGGCATCATTCGCGCCGACGACGGCGGCCTCGGCAACTGCGGGGTGCGACACGAGCGCAGACTCCACCTCGGTGGTGGAGATGCGGTGACCCGACACGTTCATCACGTCGTCCACGCGCCCGAGCAACCAGATGTACCCGTCGTCGTCGAGCTTGCAGCCGTCGCCCGCAAAGTAGCGGCCCTCGAAACGGCTCCAGTACGCGTCTTGGTAGCGCTCCGGGTCCTTCCAGATACCGCGCAGCATCGCCGGCCACGGTTGGGTGAGCGTGAGGTAGCCACCGCCCTTTTCGACGTGGTGGCATTCGTCGTCTACCACTTCCATGCCGATGCCGGGCAGCGCAAACGTTGCCGAGCCGGGCTTCAGCGTCGTCGCACCGGGCAGCGGGCTGATCATGATGCCGCCGGTCTCGGTCTGCCACCAGGTGTCCACGATCGGGCAGTTCCCACGACCGATGTGCTCGTGGTACCACATCCACGCCTCGGGGTTGATGGGCTCGCCCACCGAGCCGAGCAATCGCAACGACGAGAGGTCGTGCTTCGCCGGCTCTTGGTCACCCCACTTCATGAACGTACGGATGGCGGTGGGGGCGGTGTAGAAGATCGACACCTTGTACTTCTCGATGATCGACCAGAAACGATCGTTGGCCGGATAGTTGGGCACGCCCTCGTACATGACACTCGTTGCCCCGTTGGCGAGCGGACCGTACACGATGTACGAGTGTCCGGTTACCCAGCCGACGTCAGCCGTGCACCAGTAGATGTCCTTGTCGGGATTGAGATCGAACACGTACTTGTGCGTGAATGCCACCTGCGTGAGATAGCCACCCGTGGTGTGCATGATGCCCTTGGGCTTACCGGTGGTGCCCGAGGTGTAGAGCAGGAAGAGCAGTTGCTCGGAATCCATCGGCTCTGCAGGACAGTCCGACGATGCGGCATCGATGAGGTCGTGGTACCAGTGGTCGCGTCCGGCCTTCATGTCGACGGGGTTGTTGCCGCGGCGCACCACCACGACCTTCTCGATGCTGGGCGTGGTGGCGATGGCCTCGTCAGCCTGCGGCTTGAGCGGGAACACCTCGCCGCGGCGATAGCCACCGTCGGCAGTGATGAGCACCTTGGCCTCGGCATCGTTGATGCGGTCCGACAGCGACTGCGACGAGAAACCGCCGAACACCACGCTGTGCGCCGCACCGATGCGTGCACACGCGAGCATCGCCACCGCGGCCTCGGGGATCATCGGCAGGTAGATGTTGACGCGGTCCCCCTTCTCCACGCCGAGCGACTTCAACGAGTTCGCGAACTTCGACACCTCATCGAGCAGCTGCTGGTAGGTGATGACACGGGATTCGCCGGGCTCACCCTCCCAATAGAAGGCGACCTTGTCGCCGCGACCCGCGAGCACGTGTCGATCGAGGCAGTTGTACGACACGTTGAGCTGGCCACCGAGGAACCACTTCGCGTAGGGGAGGTTCCACTCACAAACCGTGTCCCAGTCCTTGTCCCACGTGACGAGCTCTGACGCCTGACGCGCCCAGAAGGATTGATAGTCCTCGTTACCCTCGTCGTAGAGTTCCGTGCCGGTGACGAGCGAGGTCTTCTTGAACGCGGCTGACGGCGGGAACTTGCGGTTCTCCAGCATCAGGTCATCGATTGCCTTCTCGGCCATGGTTTGCGTCCCCCGGGGTTGCAGACGGATCCGTCGATTTACAATCTACGTGCTGGAGGATGCTCGGTTATAGGCCAGAGGGACGGAACTGCCCCGGATCAGTAGGCAGCGAGCAAGTCGGCCACGAGGACGACGTCGGTCCCCGCAGGCAGACCCAGACCCGAATCGCCCTTCCCGCCGAACGCGCTCGCGCTGGGCACCGAGATCTGGCGCCGGCCGCCAACCTTGATCCCGACGAGGCCTTCGATCAACGCGTCGACGCTCGAGTCGCCGCCGGCGCCCTTGGTCAATTGGATTGTCCTCGGAGCACCGGACCATGACGAGTCCAGCTTGGCGCCGGTGTCGCCGCGGTAGAAAATGTAGTGGAAGACGATGGTCTGGCCCTCGTTGGCCACCGGACCCGTTCCGGCAACGAGTTCCTCCGTGATCACCTTCTCAACCTTGGTGGGCTTGATGACGAGGACCGGCTCGCTGGCCGGATCGACCGGATGGATGACAGCGAGCACGTCAATGACGAAGGTGAGCGCCTCGTTCGGCCCGATGATGTCGCCCTGGGACTGGGCGCCGTAGGCAAGGTCGCTCGGGATGTCGAGCTGCAGTTGCCCGCCTGCCTGAGCGTTGACGAGACCCTGGTCCCAGCCCTTGATGACGCTTCCCGAACCGAGCTCGACGCTGAAGGGCTCACCGTCGTAGTTGCTGTCGAACTCCTTGCCGTCCTTGCTCCGCACACCCACATACCGAACGATGACGGTGTCGCCATTGGCAGCCTTGTCACCCGTGCCCGGCTTGAGCGGTGTGACGACCAGAGAGGTGGGCAGGGCCGACGGAATCTTCACGCTCGGGGTGGGTACCGGCGCATCGGTCGGCGGGGGCACAGTGCTCTCGCCGCTGGGCGACGAGTCGGCCGGGCGCGACTCCAACTCGGTGGTCTTGCTGCTCTTGCTGCTGTCGCTGCAGGCAGAGAGGAGCAGGAGGGACGCTGCGGCGGCGATGGCGATTTTGCGCATCCGATTACGGTACCGGCCCGGTCCGGTCTTGGGCAGTCTCGTTCGATCGATCGATCGGGTACTCCCCCTCTGACAGGATCGGGGGGTGACCGGTGTCGGCCTGTGCGTTCCCCAACTCGAATTTCACGTGACTGCCGAGGTCATCCGAACCTTCGCGCAGCGTGCCGAGTCCCTCGGGTTCTCGAGTCTGTGGGTTCAGGACCACTTCATGTATGTCGCCCACCCGCAGAACGGCTACGGAAACTTCCCCGGAGGCCGGCTCGTTGTGGGCCTCGGTGCCGGATGGTCCAAGGAGGAACACACGGCCGTGGGCACGGACTTTCGCCAACGTGGTTCGCGCATGGAGGAGTTCATCAGCGTGCTGCACTCCTGCTGGGGTGCCGATCCCGTCAGGCATCGTGGACCCTTCTTTGAGGTCCCGGAATGCTCGGTGAACCCCAAACCGGTGCAACGTGCTGACGGGAGCACCCGACCACCGCTCTCTGTGTGGCACCGGACATTCGTGTCGTTCCCCGCACGCCCCGGCCGCGCTCAGCCCGGCATCGACGGTCTGCGCGCCGACCTCGAGGTTGCGCGTGCCAAGGGATTCCGCGAAGTGATCGTGGAGTGCAACTTCTGGGAGGAGATCGACTCGCCCGCGGCCTGGCTCGCCGTACCCGACCGCCTTGCGCCGTTGCTCGGCTGACTCAGTCCCCGCCGACCCGCCACTCGAGCACGGTGAACCCACCGAGTCCGTTCGGGTCAAGCAACGCCTCGGCCTCGCGAACGCGGCTGCGTGCCTTCATCGCCTCGAGGTCGGGCGCGTGCGCCTTCGCTGCCCAGACGGCGCGACCCTCCTCCACGAGTTCATCGATACCCCAGAACTGCAGCCACTGCGCCTGACTGCGGATCGAGTCGGGTTCACCCGCCCCCGCCGACAGTTGATCGACACAGACCTCTGCCGTGATGTCCTGCGAACCCGGACTCACGAGATAGTGCGCACCGCGCTGCTGATCGCGGTACGTCCGGAGCCACTCCCGCCACGGTCGTACGGCGAGGGCCGCCGTAACCGGGGTGCAGTAGTCGAACACCACGACCCGCCCGTGGGCAAGAAGCTGTTGGGCACCGACCACCCACGCCGCTGCCCGGTCCTGCAGCGGTGCGCGAGCGCCGAGAGGCACACCACCCGTCGGGAGGCACGGGGGTGGGGCGGGTAGCGGGAGCAGGGTCTCGAGATAACGACCGTTCTGCTCGATCACGTACGCCTCGCGCCACCCGTCGTCCCACACTGCGAGGCGGAACGGCAGGTTGTCGAGCAGTTCGTTGGCTACCACGATGCCGGTGACGGGACCGTCGGGCACGGTGTCGGTTGAGATGACACCAGCGGGGTGCTGGGCGCGCTGGGCAGCGCTGGTTTCGACGCAGACGTAGCGCAGCGCCCCTGCGAGCAGTGCTTCCGGCCGGGCGGCAAACACCGTTCGGGCAAGGGTGCCCGGTCCGGCCCCCGCCTCCACCACCGTGAAATCAACCGGGCGTCCGAGACGGCGCCACTCGGCGTCGATGGCACGGGCAAGCACCGCGCCGAAAAGCGGGCCCACCTCGGGCGAGGTGAGGAAGTCGCCGCGTCGACCTGCCTGCCCACCGACGGTGTAGAAACCCTCTGCCCCGTAGAGGGCCAGTTCCATCCACTCGTCGAAGCGATGCATGCTGTTGGGACCCACCGCGGCCACCCTACGGATCAGGCGTCCCGTTCGGGCTCAGAGCCCGAGCACGCCAGTGAGATCGAGTTTGTCGCCGAACCGCAGGATGATGTTTGGCAGGATGCCGAACAGCAGCGTGGCCACGCTGCAGATCACGAGTGCTGCGCCAAGCGAGCTTGGGACGCGGATGGGAGAGTCGTCGCCATCGGGTACTGGGCGCATCCATACCTCACGGAGGATGTTGCCGTAGTAGCCGACCGCAATGACGGCGTTCACCATCCCGATCACGGCGAGGGCAATTGCCCATCCAGAACCGTCCGCAGCAAGCGCCCGGATGACAGTGAACTTCGCGATCCAGCCACCGAGCGGCGGGATGCCGGCGAGCGAACCCATGAAGAACGTCATTGCTACCGCGAGACCGGGAGCGTACGAGAAGAGTCCGCCGAAGCTCGAGATCTCCCCACTGCGGGTCTTGCGCGACACCGCGAGGATCACTCCGAAGGCCCCGAGGTTCATCGCCGCGTACACAACGAGATAGGTGACGATGGCCGTGAGCGAGTCCCGGTTGACCGTGATGCCGCCGGGCGTGTGCTTCCAGGCCACGAACAGCGGCATCATGATGAAGCCGCCTTGGCTCACCGACGAGTACGCGAGCATGCGCACGATGTTCGTCTGCTTGAGGGCGAGTACGTTGCCGACCGTCATCGTGATGACCGCCAGTACCCAGAAGAGTGGCTTCCACACGTCAAGGCCATACGGGAATCCGACATACACGAGCGTGATAAGTGCCACGAATCCTGCGGCCTTCGAGGCCACCGACAGGAAGGCGGTCACCGGGGTCGGAGCACCCTCGTAGGTGTCAGGTGCCCACTGGTGGAACGGCACGGCTGACACCTTGAAGGCGAAGCCGATCAGGACGAACACAATGCCGAGTGCTGTGGCCGAACTGACCCCATCACGGTGGATTACGTCGGCGATGCCCGCGAGGATCGTTGTACGTGTGGTGCCGTACATCAGGGACATTCCGTAGAGCATCACTGCCGAGGCGAGCACCCCAAGGAGGTAGTACTTGACGCTGGCCTCGTTGCTCTTCGAGTCCCTCTTGCGCCAACCGGCGAGCATGTAGGCGGGGATAGAGAGGAACTCGAGCGCCACGAAGATTGAGACGAGGTCCCTGCTGGACGACATCATGACCATGCCGAGTGCACTCGTGAGCAACAGGACGTAGTACTCGCCCTCGTAGTAATCCCCCTCGTCCACATAGGTGGTCGACAGAAGGATCACGACGTACGTCGCTATCAGGAAGAGTGCTTTGAGCAAGAGCGAGAAGTCGTCGACGACATAGGCACCGCCGAACATCACCCTCGCAGGCTCGCTGCTCACGGCAAGCGTGAGGACGGGGATGAGCGCCGCAAGGACGCCGAAACCCCCGAGGGTCGCTGTCATCCACTTGCGGTGCTCAGGCAGGAACAGGTCGAGCAGCAGCACCATGCACACCACGCCAGCCAGCACGATCTCCGGTGCGAGGGCGTGGTAGTCCACTGACGGGGATTTCCACCCCCCTGCAGTGGCCTGAGCGATGAACGTGGCGAGCACGGACTCAGCCTCCGAACTTCTTGCTGATCAAAGAAACAGCAGGATCGAACACCTTGAACATTGCCTGCGGGTACACCCCGAAGAAGACGATTGCGGCGAGCATCGGTGCCCACGCGATCCACTCGAAGATGCCCACGTCGTGGAGCTTCTCGTGGTGGCCATCGGCGTGGCCGGTGTCCTCCGCCCCTTCGTGAGCGTCATGAGCGCCGTGAGCGTGGTCGTCCTGGTCGTCCGCATCGGCGCCGAGCCCTGCGAACTCGGCGGTCGGGGTTCCGAAGGCCGTGCGCTGGTACAGCCAGAGCAGGTAGCCCGCAGCGAACACCGTTCCGATCGAAGCGATGATCATGAACGTCCGGTAGAGATTCACCGAGAGCGGCCCAATGGCGAGATCGACGTTCCCCTTTGCCGGCTCGAAGGCCGACAGGATTGCCGGGAACTCGCCCCAGAAGCCAGCGAGGCCTGGGAGGCCCAGCGACGCCATCGCCGCGAAGCCCATGATCCAGCCGAGCTTGGGTACCTGCTTCAGCATTCCGGAGAGGCGCTTGATCTCGAGCGTGTGGTAGCGGTCCTTCACCGAGCCGGCGACGAAGAAGAGCATGCCGGTGATGAGTCCGTGGGCGACCATGCCGAACATTGCGGCGTTGATGCCGTAGCTCGTCAGCGTGGAGATACCGAGCATCACGAAGCCCATGTGGGCGACTGAGGAGAAGGCAATCAGTCGTTTCATGTCCGTCTGGGCAAGACAGCACCAAGCCCCATAGATGATGCCGATCACCGACAGCAGACCGATCCACGGTGCGAACACCTTTGCTGCCTGGGGCAGGATCGGGAGGGCGATACGCACGAAGCCGTACGTTCCCAGTTTCAGGAGGATCGCGGCCAGGATGACCGAACCCTGCGTGGGTGCCTGCGTGTGGGCATCCGGCAGCCAGGTGTGGAACGGGAACATCGGCACCTTCACAGCGAACCCGAGCGCCATACCGGCAAAGATCAGGTTCATCGTCGTGGAGGTGAGCCCACCCTCGGCGTACTTCTGCTGGACGAGATCGGCTAACTGCGTCATGGAGAACGTGGTGCCGCCCGTCTTGAAGAACAGGGCGAGGAACGCGACGAGCATGAATGCCGAACCAAACATCGTGTAGAGGAAGAACTTCAGCGATGCGTACTGACGGTTCTCGCCTCCCCACACGCCGATCATGAAGTACATCGGCAGGAGGACAATCTCGAAGAACACGAAGAACAACACGAGGTCCTGGGCGACGAAGGTTCCCGCCATGCCGACCTGAAGCACCAGCATCAGCATGTAGAACGCCTTCGGGTTCCCCGGCGACGGCACGTGGTTCCACGAGTAGATCATCACGAGAACCGTGATGACCATCGAGAGGATGTACAGCGGCAGACTGAGCCCGTCGAGGCCGACGATGTACCTCGAGTGGATCACGTCGATCCAGGAGGTGTTCACGGCGAACTGCAGCTTTTCCGCCTGCCCATAGTCGAACTCGGCCAAGGTGTAGATGCCGATCCCCAAGGTGGCGAGTGCCGCGAGCAAGCCCACGAATTTCACCAAGAGCTCATCGCTCTTCGGGATGAACATCATGACCAGGACCCCGGCGAGGGGCAGGAACACCCCAACGCTCAGTACCCAGTTCTGATCAGTCAACATCTCGGTGCTCCCTAGCTGTTCACGAGGACGAGGATCAGGGCGGCCAGGGCAGCAGCTGCGAACAGCAGCGCTCCGTACTGGCTGACCTTGCCGGATTGGGTGGGTCGCAGTGCCGTGCCGGTGCCGCGTGCTGCGGCACCAGACCCGTTCACCACGCCGTCGACCAGACCCTGGTCGACGTACTTGTACGTGATCTCACCGACCTTGCGGCCGGATCGACCTGCGCCATTGACGATTCCGTCGAAGACGTTCTGGTTGAGCCAATACATTGCCCGCGCGAGGGGGTGGGCGATACCGCGCACGATGACCCCTTCGTACAGCGCATCGAGGTAGTACCGGTTCCAGAGGAACTTGTAGAGGCCTCGGGCAATGATGTTTCGTTCGGTGAGCCCGGCGAGCGGCCGCCGCTTCTTGCCGTAGAGCGTGACGCAGACCGCGCTGCTGATGATGAAGCCCAAGACGACCAGGAGGAACGCCGGTAGGGCCTTCACCCACTCGAACTCGTGGTGAATCACACCCGGGGCGTAACACGTCGTTCCAGCCGCAGGGACGAAGCCGGGTGTGCCACAGTCACCGGTGAGGTGGCCCTCTTCGATGGCGCTTCCCGGGTAGCCGGCGGAGTGCTCCTCAGCACCGCTCTCGCCCTCGGTCGGCGAGTGACCGTCTCCCTCGGCAGCGACCGGCTTTCTCTCGCTCTCTCCCTCGCTGGAGGTGCGCAACCCGAAGGCGCCCACGGAGATGTTGCGGGCAGACCCTTCATGGATCGTTTCGCCGGTGAGCGACACCGGCATTGCCTTGGGCTCCACCCACTCCTCGAACTTGAAGATCTTGAATGCCGGCGCATTGATGAGGCCGGCAATGATCGCCAATGTCGCCAGGATGACAAGGGGCCCCTTGATCAGCCAGGGTGACTCGTGCGGGCCTGCGTGGCTGTCGTGGGCATCGTGGGCATCGTGGGCGTCATGGGCATCCGCTGCGCCGTGGGCTGAGGGTGCCGGAGCATGTGCATCGCTGTGATTCTCGTCGTGGATCCCAGCGGCCGCTCCTCTGGCCTTGCCGAAGAACGTGAGGTACGTGGCACGCGTCATGTAGGCCGTGGTGAGGAACGCCCCGGCCAGACCGATCGCGAAGAAGACCCAATACTGATTGCCCCCGGCAATGTCGATGATCTCGTCCTTGGAGTACCAGCCCGCGAAGAACGGCACTCCGGCGAGTGCCATCGAGGAGATCGTCCAAGTGACGAACGTGACCGGCATCTTCCTCCAGAGCCCGCCCATGTCCTTCTTCATGTCGAAGGAGTGGTGCGAGCCGCTGTGGGCGACCGAACCAGCACAGAGGAACAGGCAGCACTTGAAGAACGCGTGTGTCCAGATGTGGAACACGGCGGGGGTCCAGGCCCCGACGCCGAGCCCCATCATCATGTAGCCGAGCTGGCTGACGGTGGAGTAGGCGAGGACCTTCTTGATGTCCGTCTGCACGAACGCCAACAGCGCTGCAACGATGATCGTGATACCACCGATCACGGCGATGAGGTTCACGTTCGTGTCGAGGATCCGGAGTCCCTCGAAGAACACGGGATAGAGCCGGGCCACGAGGAACACGCCTGCGACCACCATGGTGGACGAGTGGAGCAGCGACGAGACGGGTGTCGGACCGGCCATGGCGTCGGGCAGCCAGGTGTGGAGCGGGAACTGACCGCTCTTGCCGATGCAGGCGATGAAGAGCGCCACGGCTCCCCAGGTGAGTACGGACTTGTACTGGGAATCACCGGCTAGCGCCCAGCGGGAGATTCCCTCGATGCTGAACCCCGAGTACTGATCCTGGAGGCCGTTGGCAGTGATCCACTTCTGGGCGCTCAGGCCCACGATGGCCGTACCGACCAGCAGACCAATATCACCCGTTCGGACCGTGAAGAACGCCTTGAGGGAGGCCCTGCTGTTCGCCTTCTCCTCCCACCAGTGGCCGATGAGCATGAACGAGCAGAGGCCCATGATCTCCCAGCCGAGGATCAACTGGACCATGTTCTCGGCGAGGACCATGACGAGCATGCCGGCTGAGAAGAGGGTAAGCGAGGCGAAGAAGTGCGTGTACCGCCGGTCGCCCTTCAGGTACTCGAGCGAGTAGATCTGCACCAAGGTGGAAATGAAGGCGACGAGCAGGAGCACCATGACGGACAGTCCATCGATCTGCTGGCCGAGGCCGATTTCGATGCCCCCCGACTGCCACCAGACCCACGACTTGCGCACAGCAGCGACGTAGTTCTCCCCGTCCGTGTACTGGATCCACTGGAGCGCAGCACCGGCCGCGAAGAACAGGGACCCGAGCATAGACGCAACCCCGATGAGGCTGCCCCCACCGGGAATGGTGTAGCGGCCGATCCTCGTATCGGGGATGCGCTTGCCGAACGCGATGATCAGCGCGAACGCGACCGCCGGGATCAGCGGAATGACATAGGCGTGTTCAAGGAACCAGCCTGGGGCAGCGGTAGCGATCACGTCAGCCCTTCATCTCGGAAAGCTCGTCGAGCGCGATGGAGCGCCGGTTTCGGTACACGAGGAGCACCAGTGCAAGACCAACGCCCACCTCTGCGGCGGCGACGGCAATGACATACAGCGCGAAGGTATGGCCGGTCGGGTCCCCGCCGTTGCGGAGTGCGAAGGCCAGCAGGTTGATGTTGACCGAGTTGAGGATCAACTCGATCGACATGAGCACGAGGACGGCGTTCCTGCGGGCAACAACCCCGTAGACGCCGATGGCGAACAGGATGGCGCCGAGCAGTAGGAACTGGTTGAGCAGCATTCGTCAGTCCTTTCTCGCCAGGACGATCGCGCCGATGAGTGCGGCGAGCAGGACGAACGAGAGCGCCCAGAAGGGGACCAGGTAGGGCCTGAAGATCGAGTCGCTGATCTGCTGTGTGGTGACGTTGGGCACGTCCTTCGGATCGTCCACGAGCTTTTCGGCGTGGAACGAATCAATGAGCACGTACACGAGCGTTCCGAGCAGGAGCAGGGCGACCGGGATGCCGAGAGCCCAGTTCTTGTTGTTCAGGTCGGTAGCTCGACCCAGTTGCGCCCGCGTGAGCATCGTGCCGAACAGGAACAGCACGGTGACCGCTCCGATGTACACGAGCACCTGGGTGATCGCTACGAACTCGGCGGACAAGATGAGGTACTGGGCAGCAGCACCCGCCAGCACGAGCACTAGCCAGAGGGCGGCGTGAACCACATTCTTCGTGGTTACGACCCGAAGGGCTCCGACGATCATGATCAGGGCGACGATGCCGAACGCGATGTTCTGGGCGACGAGTCCGCTTGCTGCGAGCATCACTTCTTGCCCTTCTTGTCCGCGCCGACCTCGAGCTCGGGGGCCTCGGGCACGGTCTCCATCCACTCGCCCAGCTTGTACTTGTCGTGCAGCAGGTCTGCGATGTGGGGCTCGGAGTACTCGAACTCGGGGCTCCAGAAGAGTGCGTCGAACGGGCACACCTCCACGCAGATCCCGCAATACATGCAGAGCGCGTAGTCGATGTCGAAGCGGTCGAGCTTGTTGACCGAGCGCGGCTTGCCACCGGCCCGACGCGGCGGTGCGAGGTCCTTGTGACCCTCGATGTAGATGCACCAGTCGGGACAGCTCCGTACGCACAGCATGCATGCCGTGCAGTTGTCCTCCCGCAGAGCGATGACGCCGCGCGCCCGGACCGGGGGGGCCTCCTTCGTATGGGGATACTGAACGGTGTTCGCGCCGATGGACGGCGCCGGTATCAGCGACTTGATCCCGCGGTTCGGGAACAGCGTTCGGATCGCGGTTCTGGCGGTGACACCCAGGCCCTTGATGAGACCGGGTACTTCGGGCTTCTGCGGGAACGCCGGCATCAGAAGGCCACCTTCAGGATTGAGGTCACTGCGATGTTGCCCAGTGCGACCGGGATGAGGAACTTCCAGGCGAACTTCTGCAGCTGGTCCTCGCGGAAGCGGGGGTACGAAAACCGGGCCCACATGATGATGAAGGCAACCAACATCATCTTGGTCACCATGATGAGCGGACCCACCACGTTCATGACGTTGTGCACCTCGTCGAGGGAGCCCCAGTTGAACCACGACCAGGGGAGACCCCAGCCGCCGAGGAACATGGTGCTGGCGAGAAACGAGAACACACCGGCCGTAGCGAACTCGGCGATAAAGAAGATGAGGAAGCGGAAACCGGAGCATTCGGTCATGTATCCGGCGACGAGTTCGGACTCGGCGATCGGCATGTCGAACGGGGCCTGCGTCAACTCTGCCTGCACGGCGATCATGAAGACGAGGAAGCCGACGAACTGGGTGAGGATGTACGGGTTTCCGATGCCGTCCCAGCCGAAGATGGAGCCGGCGTTCTGCTTCACGACGATGGTCTGCATGTTCATCGTCCCGGCCTGGATCACGACTCCTACGACGGCGAGCACCATCGGCAGTTCGTATGCGATGAGCTGGCCGGCGGCACGCAGTCCGCCGAGGAGCGAGTACTTGTTCGCGCTCGCCCAGCCCGCCATGAGGATGCCGAGAACGCTGATCGAGCTGACAGCGAGGACGTACAGCACGCCGTTGTCGAAGTTCGTAAAGATTGCATCCGGTCCGAACGGGACCGCCACCACGAGCATGAAGGTGGAGAGCAGCACTACGAGCGGCGCGGACTTGAAGAGGAAGCGGTCAGCACGGTCGGGGTAGAGGTCTTCCTTCTGGAGCCACTTGCCGACCTCGGCGAACAACTGCATCGAGCCGTAGGGACCGGCCTCCATCGGGCCGAGACGGCTCTGCATGAAAGACATGAGCTTGAACAGGAAGACGTAGACGATGGTTCCGGCCGGGAGCAGCACGGCAACGGCGCCGCCGAGCGCGCGCAGCAGTGATTGGCCCCAGTACGGGATATCGGCAGCAAACACAGCGCTCATCACCGATCAATGTCCCCGAGGATGAAATAGAGCGAAGCGAGGATGGTGATGATGTCCGGCACCAGCACACCCTTCAGCAGCCACGGCGTGATCGAAATGTTGTTGAACGATGCCGAACGGATCTTTACGCGGAACGGACCGGTGTCGCCCTTGGAGACGACGTAATAGCCCATCTCGCCGAGCGGGTTCTCCGTGGAGACCCACGCCTCGCCCTCGGGCACCTTGATGATGCGCGGAACCTTTGCCATCACGGCACCGCTGGGGACCGTGTCGCACAGTTGGTCGACGATTTTTGTGGCCTCGCGGACCTCCTGGAGGCGGATCCAGCAACGGGCAAAGCAGTCGCCGTCGGGGTGGGTCCATACCTTCCAGTCCACCTTGTCCCAGGCCATCGGCAGCGACCGGTCACGGCGGAGGTCCCAGTCCACGCCGCTCGCACGGAGATTTGCTCCGGACAGGCCGTACTGCAGGGCGACCTCTTTCGGGATAATCCCGACACCGCGGGTGCGCGACTGGAAGATCTCGTTGCCGAACAACAAGTCCTCGATCTCGTCGCAGAACGTGCGCAGCTTGTGCATCGAGGCCTTGGTGTCCTCGAGCCAGCCCTTCGGCAGGTCGTCCTTCAGGCCGCCGATGCGGTCGAAGTTCGGGTGGAAGCGGCCACCGGTTGCGGCCTCGATGAGGTTGAGCACGTACTCACGGTCGCGGAACGCCATGAAGACCGGCGTGATGGCACCGAGCTGCACGCCGAGGTCTCCGAGGAAGAGCGACACGTTGGCGATGCGGGAGAGCTCGAACAGGATCGTCCGGATGTGCTGAGCACGCGGGGGCGCCTCGATCCCCATGAGCTGCTCGGCAGCCAGGATGAAGGGAACCTCGTTGGCGAAGCTACCCAACCAGTCGATGCGGTTGACGAGCGCAGTGACCTGCGGGAACGTGCGCACCTCGGTGAGCTTCTCGTAGCCGCGGTGCATGTAGCCGGCCGATGGCTCGGCCCAGACCACCTGCTCGCCGTCGAGCCGGGCAATGATCCGCAGCGTGCCGTGCGTTGCGGGGTGCTGCGGCCCGATGTTGAGGGTCATCCCCTCGGTCTCGAGTTCCACGTTGACGCGTGCATCCGCGGCCTGAGCCGCGATGTAGGACAACTGACGACGTTCGTCGATCATGGTCACGTTCACTCGCCTCCTTCATCGTCGCCGCTCACGCCGGGCATGGGCTCGACATCAGCAATGCCGGGCCACGGCTTGACCAGGCGGGCAAGCAGGGGGAAGTCCTTGCGGAGGGGGAAGCCCTCGAACTCCGTGGGCAGGTACATGTGACGCAGATCGGGATGCCCGGCAAAGTTGATGCCGAACATCTCCCAAGTCTCACGCTCGTGCCAGTTCGCCCCGGTGTACACCGGGACCCACGACTCAACCGTCAGGTCGTCCTCGGATACGTCGGCCTTGATGTTGATGCCGACGTGGGTCGAACTCGACACGACACGGGCAAGCAGCTGGAACCGAGTCTCACCCCCGGCATATCCCTGACGGATCGTGTCATCGCGCTCCGTTGCTTCCGCAGTCGGATCGTCCTCGCTTCGCCCGAAAGGCGACGGCATCCAGTCGATCGCGGACAGGTAACAGAAGTAGTCCATGCCGAGCTGGTCGCGCAGCGCGAGCCCGGCTTTTCTCCAGGCGTCCGCACGCACGCGCACCCACACGTCAACGCCAGCAACGAGGTGGGAGCCGACGAGCGCGTCACCGATTGCGCTGCGGAGGCGGTCGACCAGGGCCTCACGCAGGTGGTCGGACGCGAGTTCTGACGTGGGCATATCACCGGTTGACGACAATCGGCTCACCCCTCGATTCACCGTTGAGCGGACGGGTTCCCTCACCACGCCAGCGGGCACCCATGTCCTCGTTCCTGATTCGCTGCTGGAGCAGCACGATCCCCTCGAGCAGCGCCTCGGGCCGAGGCGGGCAGCCGGGGACATACACATCGACGGGGATGATCTGATCGACACCCTTGGTTACCGAATAACTGTCCCAGTACGGACCGCCACAGTTGGCGCACGACCCCATCGAGATCACGTATTTCGGCTCGGGCATCTGCTCGTAGAGACGCTTGATGGCAGGCGCCATCTTGTCCGTGACGGTTCCCGAGATCACCACCAGATCAGCCTGACGCGGGCTTGCCGGCAGCGGGATCACGCCGAGGCGCATCACGTCATACCGGGGCGATCCGAATGCCGCCCCCATCTCGATTGCGCAGCAGGCGAGCCCCCACTGATATACCCAGACGGAGTAGGCCCGCCCGAGGTTGAAGAGGGAGGCGAGCGGCTTGGGGAGCCTGCCCTTGTCGACGATGCCCATCGTTAGCTCCTCAGACCCACCGCAGGACGCCCTTGCGCCAGGCGTACACCAGGCCAAGGAGCAGCACGAACACGAACACACCCATTTCCACGAGACCAAACCCGGCGTAACGCTCCAACTGGGTCGCCCAAGGGAAGATGAACACGGCCTCAACATCGAACATGACAAAGAGCAGCGCAAAGATGTAGTAGCGGATCTGGCTCTGGGACCAGCCATCGCCGACGGGGTCGACACCGCTCTCGTACGCCATGGATTTCTCCACCGTCGGGCGCTTGGGGCGGACCAAGGCGCTCAATCCCAGCAACAGCCCGGCCAACAACAGGCCGAGGGTTCCGAATATGGCAACCGTGAGCCACCCTCGCAGGAAGCTCGAGAAGTCTGTGGGCATCGGATGCGACGCTACTACGGCGGTTGATTCCGGCAGCAAACCCTCGCGTTCGAACCCTCGAAATCGCCGGTCAGGGGGAGCGAAGCCGCATCAGCCGACTTCGGCGAGGAACCAATCGACCAGTCGGGAGCTCGCGCCGCGAGTCCTGCCCACCTCGTGGCGGGTCTGCTCGCGCAACTCGTCTGGTTCGATCCCGAGACGGATGAGATCATCTACTCCACTCACGGTCCAGCGCGCCACCATGGACTCGGTTACCTCGGGGTGAAACTGCAGGCCGACGGTCCGGCCGAGTCGAAATGCCTGCTCAGCGCGATCGCTTCGACCCAGTCGGACGGCATCCGCCGGGACGGTGAACCGGTCCGAGTGCCACTGGAACCACGCGCCGTCCCCCGACAGCGCAGGCACGGCAGAGTCAATGTTCCACCAGCCCACCTCGGGCTCCGGAGCCCGCTCGACCGAACCCCCAAGTGCATCCGCCAGAACCTGGCCGCCGAAGCAGATCCCGAGGATCGGCGTCCCCCGCTGGTGCGCTGCCAGCAGTAACGCCGCCTCCGCCCGGACGGAGTCGTGAACCTGCTCCCAGTAGACCGACCAATCCGAACCCAGCGAGAGCACCAGATCGATCCCGTCGAGCGGGGCCCACTCTGACGGTCGCTCCCGATGGCACTCGAGGAAGGAGAATCCAGCGTTGCGCAGGTGCTCACCAACGAACCCGGGGTCGGCGTCGTAGCCGTTGGCCAACAAGAGCGCACGCACGTGGGTACGTTAGGCGTTACATGTCTACTTCGCCTGCGCCCACCGACGCGCTCATCGACGAGGCCCGAGCCGCCGGCCGGGGCGTCGTGAAGCACACCCCGGTCACGTCGTCGGCCGCGATCAGCGAGGCATGCGGCGGTTCGGTCGAGATGAAGGCCGAGAACCTCCAGCGCACTGGTTCGTTCAAGATCCGCGGCGCAATGGCGAAGGTGGCGTCGCTGGGAGCCACCGCGGCCCGGGGGGTCACGGCCGGAAGCGCCGGCAATCATGCCCAGGCGCTTGCCTTTGCGGCTCGTCATTTCGGTGTGCCGTGCCAGATCTTCGTGCCTGCGGGAGCCCCGATCTCCAAAACGGAGGCCTGCCGCGCGTACGGCGCGGAGGTCATCGAGGGTGGCGACTCACTCTCCGAGGCAGTCGCTGCCGCCCGGGCACGCGCATCTGAGACGGGAATGACGTTCTGTCACCCGTATGACGACCCGGTCACAGTCGCCGGCCAGGCAACCCTTGGCCTCGAACTACTCGAGGACATTCCCCTGCTCCGCCGTGTCATCGTGCCCCTCGGCGGCGGGGGCCTTGCAGCGGGCGTGGCGATTGCCGTGAAACGGGCGCGCCCCGAGGTGAAAGTGATCGGGGTGCAGGCCGACGTCTGTGCGCCGTACGCGAACCAGCCTGCGCCGGAGGGAGCTGTGCTGACGCTCGCCGACGGCATCGCCGTCAAGCTTCCCGGCGAGGTCACGAGGCCGCTGATCGAGGAATTCCTCGACGATGTTGTCACGGTGAGCGAGAACGCGATTGCCGATGCGATGGTCCTGCTCATGGAGCGGTCCAAGCTGTTCGTCGAGGGTGCCGGAGCCGTCGGCGTCGCCGCCCTCCTGAGCGAACGCGTGGCGCCCGCGCGCTCCGGGATCACCTGTGTCGTGCTGTCCGGGGGCAACGTTGACCTCGGTGTCGTGCCCGGTCTTATCCGTCGCCACGAGACCCGTGCCGGGCGGCGCATGATTCTCTTCGTGCGTATCAGCGACCGGCCGGGCGGGCTCGCCACGCTGCTCACCATCCTTGCTCGGGCAGGCGCGAACATCATCGAGGTCGAACACGTCCGCGAGGGCATCGACCTGCACGTCCGCGAGACCGGGGTCCAGGTGGTGCTCGAGGTCCGGAACCGCCTGCATGCAGAGGCAGTTGCTGAGGCCGCCGAGGCAGGCGGCTACGAGATCACCGAGCTCCAGAGTTCGCACTGGACGGGCGCAGGTACCTGACGATTCCGGGTGCTCCCCGACGGGGCAGCCGAATCGCTAGGGTGCGTTCTTGTGGCAGATCGGGCGAAGTTTGCGGAGCAGGCGATGCAGTTCGCCCCGCAGCTGTACTCCGCCGCACTCCGGCTGACCCGCAATCAGGCAGACGCCGAGGACCTCGTTCAGGAAACCTTCTTGAAGGCCTACCGGGGGTTCGGCAACTTCGAAGAGGGCTCCAACCTGCGGGCTTGGCTCTACCGAATCCTGACGAACAACTACATCAATGCCTACCGCAGCAAACAGCGGCGGCCCGACGAGTCCACTCTCGCTGATGTAGAGGATCTGTACCTGTACCGCAGGCTCGACCATCTGGAACAGGCTTTGGCAAGCCGCAGCGCGGAGGACCAGTTGCTCGACTTGTTCACCGATGACGAGGTGAAATCGGCCCTCGAGGAACTCCCGGACAACTTCCGGCTACCCGTCCTGCTGGCCGACGTCGAGGGCTTCTCCTACAAGGAAATAGCCGACATGCTGGGGCTTCCCATCGGAACGGTCATGTCCCGGCTCCACCGGGGAAGAAAAGCGATGCATAAGCGGTTGTACGAGTTCGCCATGGAACGCGGGCTGGTGGACCGTGGCTCGTCAACCCCAGCCGAAACACCATCGTGATTCACCACTACCGCCCGGAGACGCCGCATGGCTGATTGCAACGAGACATTGCGTGAGCTGCAGACGTACCTCGATGGCGAACTGCCCGACGACATGAAGTACGTCGTCGACGAGCACTTGCTTGACTGCAGCGACTGCATGCAGGCATTCGATTTCCACGCCGAGCTGAAACTGGTGATCGCCACCAAGTGCAGGACCGAGGCGATCCCTGCCGGCCTACTCGGCAAGATCGAGGCCTGTTTCGGGATTGACCCCGAAGAATTTGCGGCGGGTGGCGGGTACGCCGATCCCGACCTGTCCTACTGACCCGGCCATCAGCCGCGTGGGATTGCGCCGAGTGCACTGGCCTGTGGCTACGCTGTAATCATGCTTGCGGCCGAAATCTGGCATTGGTGGCTCGGACTCATCCTCGTGGTGGCGGGCGTACTTGCGGTACTTCAGGTGGTCGTTGGCTACTTGCGCAAGGTTGTTGCCCCGCAGTATCCCAAGCGGCGCCCGCGTTCTTGAACCCGTGCGGGACCGGCCGGTGATGACTGGGCCTGCCGACCTGCTGCAGCGCTGCAGTTTCCCCGATGCAGGCACTCTGGTCACCTGTGCGGTTTCCGGCGGCGCTGACTCGTTGAGCCTCCTCGTTCTGGCGGCCCATAGCGGTTGCGTCGTCACGGCGGTCCATGTTGACCACGGTGTTCGCCCCGGGTCGGCGGGCGAGGCCGACGTCGTTGCTGCGGCGGCGGGCCGTTTTGGGGCCACGTTCATTGCCGAGCGCATCCGAGTCGAACCCGGGCCGAATCTTGAGGCCCGCATGCGGGCGGCGCGGTATGGGGTCCTGCCGCCCGACGTGCTCACCGGGCACACCGCGGACGATCAGGCCGAAACCGTGCTGCTCAACCTCCTGCGTGGTGCTGGAAGGGCGGGCCTCGCCGGGATGGGACCCGAGCGCCACCCGATTCTCCGTCTCCGCCGCTCCGAGACAGAGGCCCTCTGTGCGTCGCTCGGGCTGCAACCGGTCAGTGACCCCAGCAACACCTCCCGCGACTTCAGTCGCAACCGTGTGCGACATGAACTGCTCCCTCTCGCCAACGACATTGCCCAGCGCGACGTCCCGCTGTTGATCGCTCGTACTGCCGCAACGTTGCGGGAGGACGAGGACCTCCTCGAACAACTTGCTTCGACGCTGGACCCGACCGATGCACGTGCGCTCGTTGCCGCCCCACGACCCCTTGCGGTCCGCGCTGTTCGGCGATGGTTGCTGCCGTTTCTGTGCGGCTACCCGCCTGACCTCGCTGCGGTCGAGCGCGTCCTCGATGTCGCTGCTGGTCGATCGGGCGCGTGCGAGATCGGCGGGGGTGTGACAATCCGCCGATCTGCACAACATCTCACCGTTCTCGCTACGCCGCCTACCCCAGCGCGTTAGAGTTTCCAGACGTGACGAAAGGCTGGTGGTGATGCCCCCGAGACTGCGTGGGAAGTGGGCGCTGGGCATCACACCCCGAAACTTCACCTGGATCCTGAGGGACAAGCTCGCTGTTTGCGAGCGTCCGGGCGGCTACGGCGACAACCATCGCCGCGTGCGCCGGCAGGAGGAGATCATCTGGATCCGGGAGAACGGGTTCGGCTGCATCATCTCGCTCATCCCCGCACCGCACAATCTTCACAACTACGAGGAACTCGGCGTTCCGTATCGACATCGCCCGTTCACCGGTGGCGAGGACCTACCGCTGTGGCTCACCGCGTTCTACCGAGAGCTTGATGCCCTGCTCCTCGAGGGTACGAAGATCATCCTGCACGCCGAGGAAGTCGGTGACCGCGTGGTCGGGATCATGGGCGGCTACATCCGGTGGTGCGGCCTCGTGAAAGAGGGCACCCAGGCGATCGCCATCACCGAGCGGATCGCCCAGCGTCAGCTTGATCCCTTCGCCCGTGAGGTCATCCTCATGGCCGCAGATCTTCGCTGACCGACCCACACCGAGCCGGCGCAGCCGGCTCGTGTCCTTCGATCGTCAGGAGACGCCGAGGACGTGGACGACCACCGCAGTCGGGTGTGTGGCGCTGAGACACAGGTCTCTCCCGCGAAGTGAGATCCACCCCTCATGAGTCGCCGACTCGCCGGCCTTGGCTTTCACGAAGGCCTTGCGTCGCGAGCCGCATCTGCCGACCAGCACCGACGAATCCTTGGTGCCCCCCTTGGCGGTCACTGAGATCAGTACCGAGGAAACCTTTGCGGGCAGGCCATCGAAGTTTCCGAGCTTGACCCGGATCACGTTGCCCTTGCTGGGGACCTTCTTGCCGTCGATGCTCTCGAGCACTGTGATCGTCTCGGTCACCGTGTAGCGCTTCGAATCGGATGTCCAGCCACGACGAACCTCGACAATCACCTTTGCCTTGCCACTCGTTGTGATGCACAACTGTCCATCGCTGCTCAGTGGGAGCACCAGTGCTTTGGTGCCCTTCTTCCGGGCACGGACCTTGAGGACCTTCTTCGGCTTGGCCTCACAGTCGCTCACGGAAACCACCGTGGTCTTCGTCGTGCCAGAAACCACAAGCTTCACATCAGCTTGAACAAGACCGCCCGGCAGAACGCCGGCTCCTGAGACCTGCACCCTGGTCTCGACCTTGGCGCGGACCAACCCGTTCATCACGGTGATACCGGGGGCCTTCACCGATGCTGGGGAGAACTCATTGCTCTTGGGCTCGGCTGTGGTTGGCACTTCGGTTGTCGTCGTCGGCTTCACGGTCGTCGTCGGCTTCACGGTCGTCGTCGGCTTCACGGTCGTCGTCGGCTTCACCGTCGTCGTCGGCTTCACCGTTGTCGTCGGCTTCACCGTCGTCGTCGGCTTCACCGTTGTCGTCGGCTTAGCGGTCGTCGTCGCCTTCACCGTTGTCGTGGTGGGCGGCTCGATCTTCTTCAGCCGGGGCCCCTTGTAGCCGCAACGGTCCACCTGAGCGACATAGGGCGTCGGATCAACTGCGTCGCCGCCCCGGGGATGGACTTCGAAGTGAATGTGCGGGACAAGCGTTGCACCGGTCGAACCGACATAGCCGATGATGTCGCCCGCCTTCACCTTGGAACCCTTCTGGATCCCCTCGGCGAAGCTGCTCAGGTGGGCATAGAAGTAGTAGGTCCCGTCGGCAATCTGGATGGCGATGCCGTTGCCCGCCAATTCGGCCCCCGAGTATTTTTTGGACACCTTGCCGTCACGAACGGCGTAGATGGGCTTGTTTCGGCCCGTGATGATGTCGACGCCTTGATGCTTGCGACCGCCCGAGCGTGCAGCACCCCAAGAGTTCGCGTAGAAGCAAGACGGGTCCGTCGGGAAGACATCAAGAGCCGCCGGATACCCGTACGGCCGGGCCTTGATCGGCGGGGGCACCGCGTG